>Ga0180434_10000825_pt1 | contig 45295 bp, 65 predicted proteins | sample SS_ome_7_FD_132453 | JGI IMG/M metagenome (GOLD analysis project Ga0180434, IMG submission 132453) | Hypersaline lake sediment archaeal communities from the Salton Sea, California, USA - SS_1_D_2 metaG | ecosystem: Environmental > Aquatic > Non-marine Saline and Alkaline > Hypersaline >... | reverse complement strand
TTTTTTATTAATGGTTAAATCCATATCCAATTGATGAAATTCTATCATAATGTTATTTTGTTGTCAACACATTATTTCACCCTCATAAATCATTGATTTTATTCAACAAATCATAAGGCAAAGATCATGCCAATGTAATTTGCAACTTGTTATTTTGCAATCAATGTCACCTCCGTAACGTGCCCCCCTCTTCCGCGCAAAATTACAACTTTACAAACCATTTTCACTCTAATCTTATTAGAACAATATTTTTTTATAAATATAAATATACTTATATATATATTACTATATTTAAAAATATTTTTTTATAACTAAAACCTATATAATAAAATCATTTTGTAAAATTGTAAAAATGCGCGAACAAGGGGGGGGGGTTACGGAGACCGCAAAATAACAAAATAACATGATATCAATTGATCATTCCGACCATCATAAAACGCCTTATATAAATGGTTAAATATGGGTGTGACATTATCAAATTGCCCTCATATTGGGTTCAAACCATAAACCCTTTATATGGGTATGGGTTTTGATTTTAAATTGATTGTGGGCCCGATTTGAAGGCCTCATGTATATTTCATCAATTGCCAATAAAAAACGCCCTGGCAGGATGATCCCACCAGGGCGTGATAATCGGAATTGTAATTTACAAATTAGCGGGTTAAAACTTTCCATGGTTTGCAAATCTTGAACCGTCGCCATATTTGACGGTACTTGTCTGTTGAAAACGGCATTTTCTCGTCATGTTCGATTATGCCATCATCAATGGCGTCATGACCGCGAAGATTATCGAAGGCATAAATCCGGCGTGGTCTCTTCACGCCTTTATTAATAAACAGCCCGCTAGCTCTTACCTTTTCTCCTGTCTCAGTGTTCTGGAATGTAACTGCCATTATATTCTTCCTTTCTTAATTAAAGTCTAGTTGCCCATACGCGACCATGATCTTAATCGCGTAAAGCGTCTGGCACTTATACCACGCCAGAGAATATCCCCGGCGAGAGCAACGGATAAACCGTTTTGAGTTAGGCATTATTCACCCCCTTTTTCTATTATTAATGACTCTAGCGTTTCAATTGATCGGCGGATTTGTTCCGGACGCATAAAATATGCAATTAACGCAATATGTTTTTCATCCGTTAACAATTCCCAATCACATTCGCCTGATGACATATTCACAGGGTCAAACTTCTCGTGGGGCTGGATTCGATGATATTTACAATTGAAATTTCCACATTCCTCCGTACACGTGATATCGCGTTTTGTATATTTCATAAATCCCCCTGATTGATTAATGGGCGGACTTTCGCCCGCCCGGTTTAATGATTACGCCTTAGCAGAAAGGGCTTTAGCCAACTGTGCGCATTGTTCCGGTGTTAACGCCGAGATATCCCCGGTCTGAATTGCCCTGGCCATTGCCAGGGTCTGAGCATCGACCCGCTTGGCTTCGGCCGTCATGGCCGCGGTATACTGTTCCCATGTCATGGTCGCGCCTGTTTTCAGTTTAGACCTACTTGCCACGGCAAGGTCGCTCATGGTCAGAATTCCCTCGTCCACTGCCCATGCCAGTCTTTCCTTTTCGGGCGGACAATCGGTAATTGTCCATTCCTGAGTCACTACTCGGTCATCGCCTTTGCCCGTGCCCTTGTCAAAAGTCCATGTTGTCGTTGTGTTCTCTGTCATAATACCCTCCTTGTGTTGATTGTTTATGCAGGCAATTTGTTCCGCCCGCTGTTTAATATTGACTTCATCATAAACAAATCCCCATATTCTGTCAACCCGCCCCTGCTTTCTTATAATGAGTTTATTAGAACCCCAGACCTAGCACGTCGGGACTCGAAGGGGGAATCTAGTCCCCGCACACACGCGATAGACATTGATCTATAATTTTTGAAGTTTCTAATTGAGCAATTTTGATCAAATCCAACTAATCCCAATTAGCGGGGGTTGGAATTGAGAGTTGTGATTTACAATTTAGTGGCGGAATTTACTGTGCATTTGTTGAAAATTAATCATTGACAAATCCACTCACTAATGATATTCTATTCATTATGGAATATTATGTGGGCGAAAGAAAGTTAGATGTGAAATCTAAAGACCGAGACGGGCGGCGCGTTCCATTGGCGACGACCCCTCGGGTCGAGCACGTGTGGGAGTTTCACCACAACGTGGCAAGATTAATCGTTCTCGGGTACAACAATAAGCAAATCGCTCAGATGATGGGGAAATCCCCGGAGAGAATTTGCCAAATCCGAAATTCTCCAATGGTTATTCGATTGATCGAATTGATTAGAGCAGAGGCAGATCGGGGGACGATAGATGTTCGATCTGAGATCCAAGCACTTGCCCCGAAGGCCATCGAGATTATAAAATCCCAACTTGAAGATGAGCACACAAGTCCACATTTGAAGTTTAAAGGCGCGACTTATCTCTTAGGACTGGCCGGTCACGTGGCGCCAAAAAATGTAAACGTGCGATCAGTCCACACTACGTTGAGCCAGGATCAAATCGAGAAGATAAAATCCCGCGCAGTCGAGATCGGAATGGACTCTGGGTTGATTGCTGATGAGTCGTTGAGCGAAGCGAACTCATACATAGCAACCAGTGATGAAAGCGGTAATGGGGAAAATTGTGGATGTTGAGGAAATTTTAGCGCAGACCCTTAGTTCAACGGAGATTTACGGGAGATTTTTCTTTCCGGAGATTTTCTTCTCACCGTTTTCTAATCTTCATAGGGAAATTACTACAGCAATCGATGTGGGGCATCAGAGATTAGCCATCGCCGCTCCAAGAGGGTTTGGAAAGACTTCGATTATCGTAAATGGATTCATGTCAAAACGGATTCTCTTCAACCTCTCCAAGTACATTGTCTACATTACTGGATCGTCGGATCTGGCCATTTCTCAGACGGAAAATCTTAAGCGCGAACTCTTAGCGAACGAATTGGTTCGTGAGGTTTTTGGGCGAATCGACGCCAACTACGACGAGGAGTTTAAAGAATCTTTTAGTAAAAAATCCTGGGTCTCCTCTTTTGGAACTAAGGTTCTTCCTCGTGGCGCTGGCCAGCAAGTTCGTGGGATTCTTCATAATTTTAACGGAAAGAATCACCGCCCTGATCTTATCATTTTCGATGATCTTGAGGATAAAGAGCTAATCCAATCCGAGGAACAACGTCGGAAACTTCGTGAGTGGTTCTATTCCGATCCGCTTAAATGTGTTTCGGCCTATGATAAAGACTACATCTTCATTTACATCGACACAATTAAGCACGAAGATTCTCTTCTTGAGATGCTTCTAAATGACCCTTCCTGGCATGGTATTCGTCTTGACATTTGTGACGACGAGTTCAACACTCTCGACCCAACGTATATGACTTCAGAAGAAATCCGCGCTGAATATGAAGAGCATAAACGCCAGGGGTTAGAGGATGTTTTCTTTCGTGAACGCCGTTCAATCCCTATCTCCACAATAGATCGGGCATTTAAGGGAGGCTATTTTCGTTATTACGACGAAATGGGAGACTACCTCAAAATTGGCGATGAGAAAATTTCCGAAAAAGAAATGGTAAACGTAATTATTGCTGACCCTGCGAAGACTTCTAAATTGGAGTCCGCAGATTCTGCTATTGTTTGTGTTGGTGTTCATCGTTCTAGTCAGAAATTATTCGTCCGTCAAGTTCGGTCTGGAAAATTCACTCCCTCAGATTTCTACGATAATCTCTTTGAGATGGTTAATTGGTTTCGCGCGCCGATCTTTGGTGTTGAAGTAACTGGACTTGAGGATTTTATTTCCCAGCCCATCCGCAATATTATGCAAATGAAAGGAATCATTTCTACCTTTCTTGAATTGAAAGCTCGTCAAGGCCACGCAGAGAAGGGGAAGGTCCTTCGAATTCGTGAACTTGTTCCATATTATGAGAGAGGACTAATCTTCCATAATAAACCTCAGACGCAGAAACTTGAAACTCAACTCCTTTCATTTCCTCGATCTAAATATTGGGACGTAATGGATGCTCTGGCTTATATCAACCAGATTATTGATCGCGAAGAGGGACGGCTGTTATTTGAGCCTATGGACTTTGAGCCTGATCCAGATGAGAGTGAGTTTGATGAACTGGATAATGATCCAGCCCTGAGTTTTGCAGGAATTTGCCCTTAAAATTGTAATTTACAACTTAGGAGGAGAAAATGACTAAGAGAATTTTATTGGTTTCACTGGCAGTCTTATTTATTTGCTCAACTGCCTTTGCAACCGTTCAAATGGTCCACTATGTCGGGGGCCGAGCGGGGACTACAGTTCGTGCAGCTTCCACCGATGCCGCACAAAACATGAAAGATGACATCCTCACTGCGGTCTGGACAGACTCTCGTGGACGAACAATCTCTCGTTGTGTGATCACTTGTGAGAACAACCCAGTTCGATTCGCTTTCGGTACTGACGCTGTCCAGTCCGGAACTCCTCTGGGTCATATTCTCTACGTTGGTCAGTCTCTCGCAATTGAATCTCCAGGAACTCTAGCAAATATGAGTATTATCTCCGCTGGAGCTGGACTTGCTGGGGTTCTCATGATTACTCCAGAGTACACACCGTAAGGAGGGAAGAATGAAAAAACTAATCCTTGTTTTATTCTCAATTCTTTTTGCCACTACGGTCTTCGCTACTCCGTTTACCCACGGTCCTTTTGGCCCCAGACCTTACACTGGGACTCTTACAGGCTCGGACAGTTCCAAACTGGGAATATGGTCTCCGACTGAATCTTATGTCGTTGATGATATGGTGGCTTGGCAGGGGTCAATCTTCTACGCACTTCAGCCCTCAGTGAATCAACAGCCAGATCTTTCCCCGCTTTATTGGGAGTATTATCCAATCTCCGATGTTTCTCTTCTAAACATTCCTGTAGCAACTTATCTCACTGTCCAAGATTGGCTAAACAACACACAGTCAGCTGGTTATATGTCTGGTGGTGGATTTACTGATAACGGTGATGGAACACTGACTGTGGCTGCAGGAACTGGCTTTATTAAATCTACGAATAATGGACTCTCTAACACTTATTCATTTGACTGGGCTGAGGATTCTGCTCTTGCTCTTGCTGAGGGATTAAATTATATCGGAGTTGAATATAATGCCGGCGCTCCACAAGTCTTTGCTGAAGCTACTAAAACCTCAGATTCTCGAACATCTTTCTATTTAGGTAGGGCGTTTAAGGAAGGAACAGACCTTCATATCCTCGAAGCCGGGATGGATTTAACTGAGGTTATAAGCCGAATCCAGGGTCACTTAGCTCGAAAAGATGGAGAGATTGTTCACACAGGTGGATTGAAGGTATCAGAAACTGGTAATCGTTATCTTGCTGTTGAAAGTGGCACGGTCGACGTGGGGCTAACTCCGATTTCGATTTCTGCGATAGACACCTCTGGGGCGGATACATTTGAGTACTATTATTATGACGGTGCTGCTTGGCAAGAATCAGACGTTTCGCAAATTGACAATGCTAATTATAATGACACTTCTTCTGGATTAGTTGCGTTAACTCCTAATCGTTATGGAGTCCACTGGATTTATATCGCTAATGATGGCGAACTTTTGGTGCTGTACGGTCAGGGAGATTACATTCTCAGCGAGGCCGAAGATGCTCTTCCTCCCTCATCTCTTCCAGATCATGTCTCGGAATTTGCACTACTCGCCGCAAAGATAATTGTTCAGGAAGGAGCGACAAATTTTCTTTCAGTTGAGTCAGCGTTTGAATCGCAGTTTTCACCGTCTCTTGCAACGGATCATGCTGACTTGATCACTCTTGCCTGGTCATCTGCTGGTCACACCGGAACCGTCTCAACCTTCGCCGGATTTGATGGGACTGGCGCTGCTACATACTACCCGGAATCCAATTATCTTCTTGCGGCAGGTACAAGGGCACTCACTGGTGATTGGGATGCCGGGGCTTATGAAATCAGAGCTGAGACGTTCGAGAGCGATGTGGCAACAGGGACAGCGCCTATGACAATCGCTTCAACTACAGAAGTATCAAATTTACATTCCGATACAGCGACATCATTACATGCAAATGGGACTAATTGCTCATCAGGTTCAGCGCCTCTTGGTGTCGATGCTTCCGGGAATGCTGAAAGCTGTTTTGATGTCTGGACAGAAGCCGAAAACACTTCTGCTGCTTATATATCAGCCTCAAGCTCGGACACTTTGACAAATAAAATAATTGACGCTGATGATAACACAATGCAGGATTTTCCCTATGATGTCGCTTGGTCTCTTGTCGATCCATCAGACGATGACATACACTATGTCAGGTTGCAACGTGCGCTTACTCTGTCTTCAATCGGATGCATTGTAGACCCTGAAGGTAGTTCGGAAAGCGTGGTATTAGACATCCAAGAATGCGACAGTAACGGCGACAACTGCGCATCAGCGTTATCATCCACTATTACATGTGGCAACACGCCGACAGCCGGGACTGTGAGTGACGGTGCCTGGGACGCATCGGATTTTATTAAAATAGACATTGGGACCGTAACCGGCACTGTAAAGACATTGTCTATTTATGGTGTAGGAAAGGAGTCATACTGATGAAAAAATTAATCTTAATTTTATGCTTTTTGTTTCTGGCTTCATCGGCGAATGCAACAGTTTATTACGCCATTTTTGCGAACGAAAATCAGGCAAGAAGCAGGCTTGAAGAGATTAATTTTCAGTTAGGTCTTGTGGACTCGAACGGCGATTGTTATCCCGGACAAGTAACATGCGCAGCCCTTGAACCATTTCCACATCCTTCATCCGGCCAATGGGCTGTTAGGATCGACACGGAAGATCAATCAATTTCAGGGAAGATCAATGCCGATATAACATTTAGAGGCAAAGTTGTGAATATTTATGACGAAATTTTAACGGCGGCAGAAAAGGGATTTTTAAAAGATCAAGCTTTTATGGATGCGAATGGGTGGTTTTCTGAGACAGATGGGATATAGATATGAAAATTTTTAGATGTGCATTAATTGCTGCGCTGATCTTAATAGCGGCTATCTCCACGCCGCTTTATGCCGGATCAACTTTATTTTTCAGGGGGGCTTCCACACCAGTCGATCCACTTGACCTTACTCCGACGTTTGCACTTGCCAATCACCGGATGGCAGGTATTGACATCGGGATAGATTTATTTCTTGTCAGACGCGTAACGGCGGCAGATGAAGTCCCTATATGGGCCGTAAATCCAGGGACAAATGAAGTCAAATACACATCGGGCGGAAGTTGGACGGCTGAAACCGACACTCTGTACGTTGTAACGTGGTATGATCAAAGTGGGAATAGCCATGATGCGACGCAGTCAACGGAGGCCAAGCAACCAGGGTTGACGCTGAACTCGACTAACGGATACCCCAAGATCGTTTTCGATGGCGGTAGTGATTTTCTCACAATTGCTGACAGCGACGATCTTTCTTTTGGCGACGGGACGGATGACAGCGCGTTTTCTATAGTTGCGAATACGACTATAGAAGATACTTATTCTACAATATTGGCTAAACGTGATCTCAGTAGCAATCCAAATCCTGGTGAATACTCTTTTGTAGTAGTTAACTATTTACCTGGCCTTATCTTATATGATGTTAATAGTAACAATAATATCTCAATAGCTATAGATAATGCACTATCATTGAGTTCATACACTACAATAGCTGCTTCATATTCAGGTTCCAGTGTGTCTTCTGGTCTAAATTTCTATATCAACGGATCACTAATTTCAAATGTGACACGTAGTAGTACTGGTGTTTACACTGCCATGCACAATACTACTATTCCGGTTACGATTGGACAATTTTCTGGGACAACAACTGCGAATTATCTATTAAATGGCGATATGCGATTTATAGGTATTTTCCCCAGTGAGTTGAGTGGGTCTACCATGAGCGGTCTTCATTTATATCTGGATGATCACTGATGTGATTCAGTAATTTGTAATTTACAATTTTAAATTATGGAATACGTAAAAATTATCATAGGCCCGTTGGTTACACTGCTGTTTGCAGGCTTGCCGATCATCGTAACCTTTGGTAGATTGTCTCAACGGATAGATCAATATAGTAAAGATCAAGAGAGACTATTTATCAAGATGGAGGAGAATGCAGATCGCCTTGCCAGGATGGAGCTTAGGCAGGAAAGATTTATTACGACAGAGGATTGTAAGGAGTGCAAGAAAAGACAAGCAACTTTACGCGATAATATGCAGGATAAACTGTGTGATTATCTTCGCAAATTAGATACAAAAGTAGACAAAGTGCAAGACTCTGTTAGTAGTATCGCGACTGAATATGTTAAGTTAGAAGTTGCTCAGCGTTATCTTCATAGAAAAAAGGAATCTGAATGAGATATCGGGAAATAAGAAGCCAAAAAGTTCATGCGGCATTAATTGATAAGGATTATAAATATGACTATCCTTATGATCTAAAATTGAAGCCCACATCGGATTTGCACGGGAAGATTTTGACTGAAGTAATGGACCGAGCTCTCGCAGCGCAGACTCAGATGTCGAATAAATTTGATACATGGAATGAGTTAGATCAAATTCTTACTTGTTATAAATTTATCGACGAGGAAGAAGAGAAGGTTCAGGACAATGATGAACGTAAGCCAGTATCTGTTGTCTTTCCATATTCTTACGCAATTCTTGAGACTTGGCTTTCTTATCTCACTGGGATTTTCTTAAACTCTCCGATCTTTCGATATGATGGTATGGGGCCAGAAGACACCTACGGTGCGATGTTGATGGAAAAAGTGATTGATCTTCATTGTCATCGCTTTAAGGTAGGGGTTAATATCCACACCTGGCTGAGGGACTGTTTGGTCTATGGATTTGGAGCAGCGATTCCTTCTTGGGGAACAGTTAGCTCAGCGAGAGGGTTTAACTTCGAGGGAAATCGGCTGGTTAATATAGATCCATATTCTTGTCTTCCTGATCCTAACTGTCCAATTCATGAAGTTCAGAGTTCTGAGTTCTTTGGATGGGTCGAACACACGAATATGATGGATATTCTTTCTCGGGAGAGATCAGGAGAATTTTTTAACGCAAAATATTTGAAGCATGTTTCCGGTCGAACTTCAATTTATAATACAGATGAATCGTCTCGGGAAATTAATACTGGACGGACCAGAGGAAACGAAACCAGTGGTCTAACCCCTTGTGATTTGATCCATATGTATTGTAATATTCTCCCATCTGAGTGGGGAATTGATGGAGAGGAGAGTGATTACCCAGAGAAATGGTACTTCGTGATTGGTGGGGATTCAATTATTCTCCGGGCTCAGCCCTTGGATCTGGATCACGATATGTTCCCAGTAGGAATTGCGGCGCCAGATTTTGATGGATATTCATTGACTCCTGTTTCTCGGATTGAAACATTAAAGGGACTCCAAGGGATTCTCGATTGGTTGTTTAATGCGCATATCGCAGCGGTGCGAAAGGCAGTAAATAGCACATATGTAATTGATCCTTATCGAGTGAACATTAACGATATTACTAATCCTAAGGGAAAGAATGGTGGGGTGATTAGGCTTCGCCGGCCAGCCTGGGGCACGGATGTTCGAAATGTTCTCATGCAGATGCCGGTAGATGATGTAACTCGTAATAACATTGCAGATTCATCATGGATCGTACAGTGGATGCAGAAAATTTCTGGAGCTGATGATTCTTCGATGGGATCACTCAGGGAAGGTGGGCCGGAGAGATTGACTGGACTGGAGTTTCAAGGTACTCAGATTGGAGCAATAACTCGATTAAACAGAATTGTCCAGATGGTTTCTGCTCAGGGAATGAGAGATATCGGGTATCTCTTTGCTTCTCATGCTCAACAGTTTATGACTGAGCCGATGATGATTAAAACTTCTGGTGAGTGGGCAGAGAAATTAGCGCAATTTATGGGACAGGCTCCGAGTCATCTTGCTGTATATCCTGAGTCATTGGATATTAATTTTGATGTAGTGGTGAATGATGCTTCATCTAATAAGGGAAACTTCTCAAATGTCTGGTTGAAATTGTTTGAGGTAGTTTCGCAGAATCAGGCACTTCAACAGAGATTCGATTTGTTTAAATTGTTTGAGTATGTGGCTATGGGCGCGGGAGCTAAGAATATTGATGAGTTTAGAATGGCTCCTCAGCCTCAGCAGCAGGGAAATATGCAGCCGCAGTTTATGCCTGATGAAGCAGTAGTGAGGCATATTAAATCTGGAAATCTACAGCCTTTGGAGAATATGGGAAATGGACCAGGAAATGGAAATCAAGCCCAGCAGTACGCTGGCTCAGGTGGAGAGCTTTCTGGAAACGGTGCTCTTCCAGGACTTTTTGGCGGTCTGGGAGGACTTGCTTAGTTCTACCAGAATCCGACTTGAAGAAGAATCTTCTCATGAAGAGATGCTGAGATTTCAAGGGAGGATTCAAGGAATTAAGGCGGCTATGACTGTCCCGTATGTTTTACGGGACGCAATACAGGATCTTTATAATCAGAGGGAGAACGAACGATGAGTGATGAAGTTACGAAAGGCGCGATAGACGATTTTTTGGACGCAGACGATAGTATTTCTGAGGACGACTATGTCGATAATGTGGAAGATATGGTGGAGAGTACACAGGAAACTCAGGAAGAAGAAGGGACAGAAGTAGAGGATGATGTATCGGAGGAGAAAGAAGAGCAGGAAGAACCTGATGAGCTGACCTCGCTGAAAGAACAGAATGATGCTTTGATCAAGCAGTTGAATTCGATCAACGAAAATCTTCAGCATCAGAGAAGTGAGACTCAGCCAGTTCAGGAACAGGAGCCTGCGCAGCCCAGGACGCCTACGGAGCCGATTGATTTTCTCAAAGATACGCCGATGGATGATCTGATCGACGATCCACAGAAGTTCAATGAGATGTTGAATTCGATCTACCAGAAAGCGCGGGAAGATGCAATCGCGGAATCAACTCAGCATGTTCTTCAATCTATCCCACAAATGACCATGAAGTATGTTCACAGCCAGTTCAACACTCGAAAGGCTATCGACAATTTTTGGGGTGAACATCCTCAGTTGAAAGAGGCCAGAGTGGCGGTTGGGGCTATTGCCAATACCGTTGATGTTGAGCATCCTGAGTGGGATATGGAAAAGAAGTTGGAGGAGACTGCTCAACGGGCGTATAAAATGTTGGGAATTTCCAAGGGCGCTATGAAACGGGCAAAGCGTGGGAACCCTTCACTTCCGGGAACATCGAACAAGAAGGCAATGAAGCCTAACGCAAATCAACTTTCAAAAATGCAGCATGACATCCAAGAGATGATCGCGCTGGAAGGAGTGTAATATGAGCCAGGAAGAAGTGTTATACCAGAATACTTCTGGGAATGGGAAGAGAAAAGTGGTGAGTGCACATTATTCTATGACCCCACATGACCATCATTTGATTGTGGATTCATCTTCTGCGGCAGTGAATGTTACTCTGCCGGCGCTGGGCGATGCATATGGGATTTATGTGTTCAGTGCGCCAGTCGGAGCTACCAATGATGTATCTCTTCTGGTGAAGGAGAGTGGATCAGAACTGGCCGCTGGTGGTGACATGGATGCAGCGAATGAGATTACTGTTATTGTTCCGGCAAACGACGGCTGGGAAGTAATCTATACCACTGTGTCATAACATGAAATTGTAATTTACAATTTATAAAAGATAAAGGAGAAATAAAATGGGTGGTTTTTTAGGAATGCGCGGTACCGGGTCCTGGGATGATTCCAATATCAGGCCGAAGGACTGGCGCCAAACACTGTTGTATATGGAGCCGAATGGAGATTACCCTCTCACGGCTATTATGTCCATGATGAGTTCGGAACGAGCTACTGATCCTCAGTTCTATTGGTGGACGAAGACCCTTCCGACTCAGTCCGGGGCGATTACTAACATTTATACCGACTTTGCCATGAGCTCGGCATATACCACGGGTGGCACAACTGGCGATACACTTTATGTCAAGGTTGCTGAAGCTACCGCAGATATGATGAGAAAGGGTCATGCGGTTCTTTTGCGGGATGCTTCCCACTACGACGTAGATGTTGTGGCCCTTATTACCGAGGTGGACAAGAACGGTGCCAGTTCGCGACTGACCGTGCGGCTTCTGGAAGACGACGACAACGGTGCCAGCACCGATCTTTCTGATGCAGACACCATTCTGGTCGTGGGCAACGCCAATCCCGAAGGTGGGGTGATGCCGGATGCGATTTCGTACGAGCCCACGAAATACTACAACTATACCCAGATCTTCAGAACTCCTGTCGAGATGACCCGGACGCAGATTCAGACCAAACTGCGGGCTATGGAGGCCTGGAAGGAAGCAAAAAAGGAGGCATTGAAACTCCACGGCGTCGAGATGGAAAGAGGTTTTTTGTTCGGTGTGCGGGCTGAGATCACTGGTGAGAATGGTCATCCGCAGAGATTTACCCAGGGATTGGTCCCTTTCATTAAAGGAGCTACGGCTTCTGGATCAACGGTCGATGACTATTCACTGAATACTGACTACGCTGGCGACGCATGGACGACCAGTGGTGAGGATTGGCTGGACGAACAGCTGGCTGATGTTTTTAAGTATGGTTCCAGTGAGCGCCTGGCCCTTTGCGGCACCGGTGCGATCAACGCAATTAATCGTCTGGCTAAAGCCGGCGGCACGATCAATCTTCAGCCGACTAGCCCCGCGTACGGTCTGCGTGTTCTGGAGTGGATTCATCCTCAGGGCACGATTTATCTGAAACGTCACCCGCTCTTCACCTATGAAGACACGAACAATTACACTATGGTTTTGTTCGAGCCGAAAAACCTGAAGGAACGGTACATTCAGCAGACTAAATATTATGATGACAAATCCTCTGGCTCCGGCCGCATTGACGGGTTGAAGGAAGAATGGCTGACTGAAGTTGGTCTTGAGTTCCATTATCCCCAGACCTGTGCGTATCTGAACGGCGTCGGCGTGGACAATGGACTGACCCCGTAAGGTGATCTGAATGTCGATTAGAGCTAATAAACAGTTCTATGTCGGTGATGTGGGGCCGTTATATTACGGCGCGAGAAAGAACTACGCCATTACGGCCCCACAAATCTCATTAACAGAAGATCCTTCTGATCCGACTAATCCAGTTCCATATGGAGTTCACCAGAGACTCGGTCAAAGTCCAGTTGCCGTCGCGTCGATCAATGATCCTTCGCTGGAATTAGCTTCTCTCTCTGGGGGCAATGTCGGTTCTCAATTAGTGGTTTATGAGGATACGGCTACTGTTCCTATGATGACCATATATTTATGGTGCGAAGCTGATTCTAATGTGTTGGCAGATCCGCCCTTTTTAGTCCCAGGTAATGGGGGAATGTGGGTTGCTGCTGGCGGGGTTCATAATTATTATCTGAACTTTAATGACTCTATTGATTTTTTATGGGTTGATGAGTTAGATAATCAAATGGTAGATGAGTCTGGCAATTCCCTTTATTTTAAGGACATGACAGAGTACGATGAGTGGATAACTGACAGTAATGATCAGATGGTAGATGAGAGCGGAAACGCTCTCGTGTTCGGAGGATAATAATGGCAAATAAACGAATTAAGGATCTTACTGCGCTTGGTACTTCACCAGCATCAGATGATGAGTTCGCAGTGAGTGATACGTCAACCAATGTGGATAAGAGAGTAACTCGTGCAGAACTTGAGGCTCCTGTTCAGCAGACTATGGCTGGCCGGACAATGCTCTTTTTTCTAATGCAAATGGAATAGGAGGATTAAATGGCTGAGGCTTATGGAAGAATTGCGGCAAGTCGGCCGGCAAATACCTCGGAAGCAGAGCTTTATGAATGTACTTCTGGGGAATTCGAAGGCATTTTATACATGTGTAATCAAACGGGGTCCGCTGTAGATGTGAGTGTTGCAGTAACTGACGCAAGCGGGGCCGCGACAAGCGAGGATTGGATTCTCTACGAATACTCACTTGCGGCAAACACGCTGAAGAGAGAACCTATTATCCTGGACACCAACCATACGGTTCGTATTCAGGCCGGTACTGCAGATGCAGTTAGCTTTCAGCTTACAGGACTTTTGATCACTTAAAGTTGTATTTTACAATTTAACAAAGCAGGTGTAGGATGGATCTTGTAGGGATAAGAGAAAAGTTCATTAAAATGTCTGGCCGATATGATCTAGTCACGTCTACAGCAACTTGGGCTGATAACGGGGCTGATTTCTTTATTAACGCTGGGCTAAAGATGCTCGACAAGAGAATTAATGCTCAGCAATCACAGTCTCGGATTTATGAGACAGTTGCAGCGGGGTCGTTTTATGTGACTTTCCAATTGTGTCGAGCCATTCAAGAGGTGTGGGTGACTAAGAACTCTTCAGACCAGAGATGGAAATTGGAGTTCAAGAACATCAACGGTTTGTGGGCTGACTACAATGAGCTTATCTCTGCCATGGATGCCGGAGAACCAGAGTACTGGTGCCCCGGGTACGTCCGTTCTCCAGAGTCAACAGATAAAGACGATCAGGGGGCGTTCTTAGATCATGTTGTTGCGGCCCCCTCTCTGTACAATATGATCCTGTTCGCCCCTCCTACAGATGGGGAGTACACTGTTGAAGTCTGGGGACTCTATGACCACGCAAATATGGTCAATAACACCGACGTAAATTATTGGTCAGAGACCCATCCTCACCTGCTTCTTTATGCTGCGCTTTATCAACTTGAAGTTAGTTACCGCAACACTGAGGGTGCAAACGATTGGATGAATGCTCTTATGACTGAGCTAACCGATCTTGACAAGGATATCGTAGAGCAAGAGATCTACGAAAATACAGTAATAAACGAGGCCTAATATGGATATCGTAATAAATGGCACCTCAACAGATTCGAAGTTTCGGCAAGTTGCCGGACATCTGAAGAAGCTTTATAAAAAGGCTAATGGGATGAACAGAGGGATTCTTCCTCCGATTGTATTCTCACATTATTGTTCCAGAGTCGGCAAGGACGGAATTGTGTGTTTCTTCAATGTGCCCTTTCGATGCAGGCTGAAGGATGCGATCATTGATATTGCTTCTGAACAGAAGCCAAAGTTTACAATTGGGATTGGGTATGGTGGGAAATCTGCGGCGAGAATAGATGCTGATGCTATGGAAACAATGGATAGAATTGCAGGGCCGCTAAAGCGTGGGGATCAATTATTTGTGTACTCAGATGTGCTAGATATTTCCGATGTTGCGTGTACTTTTGTACTCATTCCTGATCGGCGCTCAAAAGAATTCCAGACTTTTGTTCCTGAGGAAATGAAAGAATGACAATCGCAGTTCCACCTTGGGACGAGTGCTCAGAAAAGAGATTTTGTTTCGAGTGGAGTCCTGAGAACTTCCAGCCGATCTTTCCAGGTGAGACTCTCTATATGTATGTTGAGGGTGGAATTCAGCCTTATCAATGGATACTGTCAGGAGCTGACTCAGATTATTTTGAGCTGACTGAAGTTGCTACATGGAGCCAGACAAATGAGTTGAGAGCTGACACCGATGCTAAGGATATGACAGTCGATGTAAGTGTAATGGACTCATGTGGGAATGTTGTGATTGGGACGATTCTTTGCTGCGGAAGAGAAGCAGATGATCCGGCTATAGTTTATCCAGATGATCGATATATCTACGTTCAATATGGCGTCTATGCATTTATGTGGGATGCGAAGAACAACACTTATGTGGATGTACCGAAGGATGTTTCGGGAACTATGGTCGGAACAGGGAATCATCTTGCTACTGATTACGACTACTTTCGCTACACATTGGCGACTGATACTTCAGAACCATTGTATAATCTTCTCACGTACGTTTGCGATCCTCCGATGGAGAATCTTCGATCTTCTTATTTGTATAAGAATTGGAGGGACAGTGCTGATCCAGACGGTGATTGTTATAAATGTAATTACCCATTAGACTTATCCTATCCAGGATGGGCTGAGCCTCAGCCTGGATCAATGGTTGATACCGGTACCGTAGACGATACATTTGGTGAAATGGGCGCGTTTGTGGGTCTGTCAGATTGGCTTACAGAAAACAAAACAGGAAGTGCTGATTGTGCTCAATCAGGATACCCTGTAGATCATGTGTGTGAAGCAAGAGCTCTTTTATTTAATTATAATGTCACCCCGCAAATAGCAGCTTACGATCCGACCATTCCTACCAATCAACACTTTTGGGATGTTGAGTATTATCTCGGGCCTTGTTATTTCAGTCCTATAAATTGCAACTATGCAGAGGGATTAGAGTATGCTCATCTTGAATATGGAGTAGGATCTAAGATGTCGATCCTTAGTCCATATTGGATGGGAGGTACTAAAGTCTATCAGCCTATTGATGGATCTCAAAATCTAATTCGTAGAATCCAACGGCATTGTGTGGTGAGTGCTCCGATTGTAGAAGACGGAACAACGTTTGAAGATACTGGGTACGCGTATGCTGAGTATTATGTAACTTCTATAATTCCATATTATGATTTCAGCATGAGAGAAAAAATTCTTCGAACAGAAAATTGGTCAGTATTTCTCTGGATGGGGTCGCATTGGGAAAACATTCCACTGAGGAGTACTGTTGCTATTGGGCAATTAGGCACAGAGAATTACGAAAATGGATTAGACACGTGGAGTCAAGAGAGAAATGTAAGATCTAATACTCTTAGAGCGGCTGCGCATATAGATCTAATTGGGTATTATTGGCATAAAAATGCTACAGATTCTTATCAGAGTGGATATGGGTCGCATAATTCGGATACTAAATATCCAGTTCTACACTGTACATACGCACAGGGGTATGAGAATTTATTAGGTCAGGCCGTTGTAGATCCTGACCATAAATACGCTTCTTGCTCAATAAAGATTGGATCTTATAGTAAAAGATGGGCACAGATAAAGGATATCACCGATCCACCAGAAGTCTCAGTAGTTGCTGGATGTGAATATGTCGAGGGTGGATTCGGGGATGAAAAAGTAATTGAATCGAATAATGTAATTTTTGAAGGTGCAGTTAAGTCAGTAGCGGAGTGGCACTTAATGTTAAGACACGATCAGGGACAACATGCCGCTGATACGCTTACATTGAAATCCTATCAATGGGACGGTATTATTCCATAATTTGGAGTTGTAAAATACAATGCGCGAATTTTATTCACAGTTCAGAGAGGGATTAGCAAAGGGTCTTCGGCCGCATAGGAGAACAGTACGTGGAGTTGAAGCGTTGATTGAGTGCTTCAATGTTAAACCTACCGAGGCTGGGCTTGTTCCACATTCAGTTGCAACTTCGATCTCTGGAACAATGGACTGGCCGCAGCCGCAATTGTTCAATCTCGAGCCTTGTTGTGGAGACGATGCACATATAAGAGTGACAGATTGTACGATAATTGACCAAGATGGAAATGTTGTGCTTAATTTCTGTGTAGACACTTATATCGGAACTGTCTACGTTGTAGATCTTGATGATGGTAATGCGGAGATTAATGGGGCCACAGTTACTCTTACTCTTTTATCCGGTGCGACTTTATCCGATGATACAGCAGTCAATGGATCGGTAGCATTTACTGGATTGGAAACTTATTCATACCCAGTTGGAGTAACTGCTGATGGATACCAATCTGGATCTGGGACTCTTGTAATAAACGGCGCTGATGGGGAAGTGACCATAGGACTTCGTCAGGTGGTGGCTGGATATTCTCTGACCGTAACTGTTCTTGATGGTGATGATTCTAGTCCAATAAGTGGGGTCACTGTAGAAGTAATTGGAGAAGGTTCTGACACAACGGATGTTCTTGGAGAGGCCGTCTTTACCGGATTGTCTAACGGAACATATACAGTCAATGCCGCAAAGCTCAATTATTGGAATGGAGTTGATGGACCTACGGCAACTGACACTGTAACGATTTCAGGTGCTAATGCGACTTTAACTCTTTATCTCTATGTAATGGGGTAAACCATGTGGGATTTAGTTTTATTTGGGAAATATTTTCTACTCTTCTCCGAGAATGGGATCGTTGAATATGATGGTTCTTATTCGTACTATGAGAACGCTACGACTACTCTTCCGATCCTGCACACGGCTTGTATGTTTAATGGCCAGATTGTTGGCGGATGGGTTTATGAAGATAATGATGGATTTACGGGATCTTGTATAGTCCGTTGGAGTCAGATTGGAAATGCTGACTTCACAGTTGATCAGGATAATACAGCCGGAGCAAGAAATCTTCTCCACGGAGATTGCGAAATTCGGAAGGTAATGAAATTGGGTAATGGTGTGATGGCATATACCAATAACGGAGTTTCGCTTCTTACCCCGATTATAGAGCCAACCTTTTCATACTCAGAGAGAACTCTTGTCCACTGGGGAATTCCCTTTAAAGGCGCAGTTGGGGGAGATGAGAATCAACATCTAATCATTGACAACGATGGTGTAATGTGGATGATTGGGGCAGATTATCAGATTGAGAGAAAGGGTTATCAGTGGATCTTTGAGTCTATGACACTTTCACAGATCTCCGTGGTTTATGACGGGAGAAAGCAGGAGTTTTATATCTCCGACGGGACTAAGAGTTATCTCATGACCCGCTGGGGACTTTGTGAGATTGATCAGATAGTGACAGGTGTTATCTACAACAGAGCAGGAGTTCAGAAAATCTTCTACGAGGATACTGGAGACGATGAGGGTCGAGTGGTGACGGATGTAGTTGACTCCAATCAAAGAGGATATAAGACTCTAACCGCAGTTGAAGTGGGCGGAAAAGGTCAGAGTGATATGACAGTTGCGGTAGATTATCTAGATCACAATTATGCCTTTGCCCGGTCTACCTTTATCCCATGTAATCCAGAGGGGATGGCGTTTCCAGTAGTTAGCTCCCAAGAATATCGAGTGGCTGTTCACTGCAACGATCTAACTAATTTTGAAATGGACTATCTCAATCTTAGATTTAAATTTCCAGACAAACGTGCAGTTAGAGGGATGTATAATGCTTCTTAGATTAACTCCGGATCAGATTTCTGATAATTGGCCGCTCATAAAAATTGTAATAGATGAGCTATTAGGAGAAGATGAGGTTAGAGATATAAAGATTCTACAACTTATGATATCAGAAATAATGCATGTCTTCTCCAGCTACGAGAAAAGTTCTGGTAAATTTGAAGCAGTAATAATTACCTCCTTTGCTTTTGATGAGATAGTTAATCAGAAGAGTTTGATTATCTATGGGCTTAGGGCATTTAATAAGATTAGTAAAAATTCATGGGCGGAAGGATTTACTGGAATCCAAAATTTTGCCAAGGGTATGAAGTGTCAGAAAATAGTTGCTTATACTGACGAACCATTAGTGGTCAATTTAGGTAAGAGGTTTGGTTTTCATAATAAATCTTTTATTGTGAAGGAGATAGCATAATGAGTGGCGGAGGTGGAAGTACTGGAGCAGTAGAGTATCCTGCATATTTGCAGGGCCAGCATGAGGAATGGCTTGATGAAATTGATAATCTAGTCGGAGCAGCTTATCTTGGTACAACTCCTAATCCATATGAAGGAATTATTGCTTTCGATCCAGATGACTGGCTCCAGGATATGTGGGACTCAGTATGCGCGTTGAATGCAGCGGTTGATGCTATTGATCCTGATGCGGATTGGACAACGTATCTTAGCCACGCAGTCACCCGTTACGATGCGGATATTGGGCGGGCTTTTACTTTCAACGATTACGCTCCTGATGCTTACGATGACATTGATACATATTGGCGTCAGCCTAATCCAGCTGCAGATACTGCTATTGCAGCTGATGCTGCTGCCTTTGAAGCTATTCAGGATGATCGATTAACTACTACAGTTTTACCACGTTTTCAAGCTGGGATGTTGAATGCCAACGCTTGTCTGACTTCGTCTTTTGTTATTGGACAGGCAGTACTGGAAGGGTTTAACAATCGGGATATTGCCCAGTTTCACGCAGACCTCAGGTTTAAGGCTTATCTGCAGGCCGACCAGATTAGAGCTACTGATGAGTTGACGAGGAATACTCAAGTGGGGGAAGCTCACAGATTAGATGATGAGCTTCAAATGGGCAATGCTGAGCATCGAGATAAGATCAATTTTGATCTGGAAGTTACTCGTAATCAATTAATTATGGACGCGGCTAAGACAATGTTTAGTGCTATGCTCAGTCGAGCTGAGTGGCAAAGGCTGGTGACGCATTATACTATTGAGGCTCGACGTATAGCCATTCAAGCTAAAGTAGAAGAGATAGACAAGCAACTTAGATTTGATGATCTTGAAACTCGATGGTTATTTGATGTGTATCAATATGGTGCTAATATGATTGCAGCTATTAGCGGCGGGACATCATATCAAAGTGGGTATACTCCAAGTACTACTGCAAGTGTTGCTTCTGGAGTGATGACCGGAGCATCTGCTGGAGCACAGATTGGAAGCGGAGCTGGTGGTTATGGGCCTCTAATTGGTGGAGTTATTGGAGCTGTAGTTGGCGGAGTTGGCGGGTATTTATCAGCTAATTAACAGAAAGGAGAAATAAAATGGCTTATAATATGGAAGATTTTGCAATTAACTATCCCCCTCAGGGAGGCAATCCGCAGACTGCGGGAAATTGGATGACTTCTCTTAATGATTGGTTGGGGAGACCACAAGGGCCTATGATGCTTGGGCAGCTTGGAAGCGCTTTAGTGGCAAATGATCCTAAACAGTGGCAGACTGGAGTTGGAAACTGGAGTGCTGATTGGAGTAAATCGAGAATTGCTGCACAGGCGGCAGCTCAGGCGAATGAGCAGAAGCAATCTCTTATGGCCCAGTTGCTTTCTGGATTAGGCGATCAAGGTGCAGAAGGACCGACTAACTTTTCTGTGTCTCGTGATCCTAAGACTGGAAATTATCTGATGAATGTTAAAACTACTGTGGACCCAAAGAGTGTGATGGGAGAAGCACAGAGCGAAGGAGCTGGTGGAGGAGCTGGTGGAGGATATCCTCAACCCACGTCGATGCAGATGCCCAGAGTCCAGCAGACACCGGCTCTCGGTAACATGTTGACTGGCGGGGAGAATTACAGAACCTACCCTTTCTAGATTCCCCACAGGGGCCAGCCCTGGGAAGTTACTTTAATCCCCAGGACCTTGTGGGGCTAAGCCCGCAGGAGATAATGCAGATTAATGATGTGTTCTCCAGAAATATTGATTATGGTACAGAGATTCAAACTTGGTTGGATGAGCGACGGAGAACAATGGAAGCGCAGAAAGCTGCGGCGCAGAAGGCAGCTGAAGAGCAGCAGTATGAGCGCCAGATGGATAAGAGAAAGTTCAAGCTCGATCAGAGAAAACAGACTGCAGTTGAGGAGATGGACTCTGTGCAGATGGCAAATTATAACTCTCTTATCAAGAGCCGCAATCTGGCAGATAAGATGCTGAAACGTGGTAATCAGTATATGGAAATTCCTGATCCGCTTGATCCTAAGAAAACCTTAAAGGTTACAACGAAGCAGTATCTGGATTATGCTAATCGGGAAATCCAGAAAGCGAAAGGTGGAAAAGAAGAGGACGGAAGCCTAAAGAACCAGTGGATTACAGAACTTCCAGTAGAGATTAATGATCGATTCCAAAAGATGACATCGGACGAAGAGGGAGACTATCGTGAGCCAACTACATCTGAAATAGATCTTTTCAACAGGTATGCGGCTGACGAAGGACTTCAAGCTGTACCATTTAGGCTGAGATTTATTAACAATTGGGGTAGAGATAAAGATATAACTCTTCCCGTTATGTACCAAAAAGGTCAAAAGCTTGATGTTAGAGCTATCTATGACGAGATGATTCGTCGAGGATTTTCTAAGAAGGAAGCAATGGATACACTTACTGCCAATAGAGAGTACATCAATAAAGTGATGGAAGGATACTAAGATGGCCAAAGTTGATTGGGGAATGCTTGAGCCTGAAAATCAGAATTCTAATTTACAAAACTCTAAAGTGGACTGGGGATTTGTAGATCAGCAACAGGAACAGGCTTTGGTAGAGGGAGATTCTTTCTGGAAGCCGAAGAATGATACTTGGATTCCAGACTTTATTGAAGGGCCTATGGAGAAGATCGCTCAGCCGATTAGCGATTGGGCGTCGAAGAACTTTGGGTCTGGAAAGGTTGGGCCAAGCGGAGTTGACGAAGAGCTGTTGAGGAACTTGGCTGGCGGAATGCCGGAGTTTGCTACGAAGATGGCCGGAGGGACGGCTGAATTTGCGTTCGGAAAGCCTTTAGGTCTTATTGAAGGTTTTAGCTCGGTGCCTGTTAAGCCCAAAGGCCAAGAGGAGCTTCTTCAGTCTATATGGGCTAAGTGGGGAATTGATCCTCGTATAGCTCCCCCTGGATTTTTAGGGGCTGTTGACTTGAGAAGAGGAATTGAGACCAGAGATAGAACTCCAGAAGAACGAGCCAAGACCATTGATGAAGTTACTAGCGGCGTGGCTGAAGCGCTTGTGCCAACCTATGAATCTGTCGCACCCTACGAAACCAAAACTGCCGAACTGATGATGAAGCCGGTTAACGCGGTGATGTCTCTTTTGCCCGGGCATTATATCGAAGATGCGTGGGCTAAGATTGGGAGAAGGGATATTGGGCAGGCCCTTGGGTATGGGGCTGATGTGATTACGTTTAAACTTCTTCACTCTAAGGGAAATGAGTTCAAACAGGGGAAGACTTATAGTAAAATAGCTGAGGGATGGAGAAAGATTTTCGATCCTAAAGAAAAGAAGCCTGCGGAGAAAGCTGAAGAATTTAGGGAGAATCTTGATAAGGGTGATTTCGATGCTGATATCTCTAATCTTATGGATGAATTCTCTGACCCAAATGCTATGGGTACTCTCGGCCCGGATGGAATTAAATTGTCCAGAGCCTTTCAATCCATGGATCCAAACTTTAAACTTGAAGCAGTTAAGGATATCATTAGGAAGTCTCTGGATGTTAAAGAAGGAAAGCCAGTAGATCCTTCCTCGCTACCGAAAATGTTTCTTGGAAGAGATAGGGTTACTACTGATTCTGGTCAGGCGATTAGAAATGTTGAGTTAGGTCGAGCGAGAGAAGGAGCAGAGTTTTTATCTGGGAGAGAACAACAGACATTTGGCCGGCCTGATGAGCGATTAAGAATGGCTTATGAAGAAGCTCTTGGCAGAAGAGAGGTGAAGAATGAGACAGAAGCTACTCGACCGGAAGAAACTCCGATTACAGAACCGACTCGGCCAGTTGAACCTGAGCCAGTCAGAACTCGACAGGAAGTTGGCCAAGAGAGTCTCCCCGAGGTTGAACGAGTTATCGAAGCCGGAGAGAGAAAACTGGCTGAAGAAACAGGAAGAGAGTTTGAAGAGGCTCTTGGATCAGGAGAGCCCGTTGAACCTACCGGAAGGGTTGGAGTCAGAGAGCGATTAAGTGAATATCCCGAGGAAATGCAAAATTATCTGGAGAATCTCTATCGATTGGCAGAAGAAGATGGATTGCTGGATGTGGTTAGGGATAATCCAAAACTCACGGCTAAGAAGTTAAGAGATTATATTAAGGAAAATGACGATCCAAAATTACGCTTCGATGTGTTGCCTGAGGAGGCTTCAGTTCTTTCTGCCCTGGTAGATCATGTTGAGGAATTAGGGAGGAATAGGAAAAGTTACTTAGATAAATGGGTAGAGTCTGAGAGTACCCAGGGTGGAAAACCTATTGAGAGATTGAAGCCTGAAGAAGTCGCTGCGTGGAGTGAGATCATGCAGGGGATGCAGGAGAGAGCGAAGGGAACTGATGTTAGTGGGATTACGCAGTTATATTCTGGAATTCCTCTAGATAAGATTCCTGAAACGGTTAAGAAATGGATAGGACTTAGAGGATTAGATCCTGAAAAGGCATTTAGGAATAAAAAACTCTGGAAAGAAACTGGATTTTGGCTTGGAAGAGATGGCAAATGGAGGTATGAGATCAGTCCTTCTAAGTTTGAGTTTGATCTTAAGAAACTTAAAGATATTCAGCGTCGTGAAAAAAGGAATGCAAAATTAGAAGAGGTTTTAAAATATCCTCAATTATATGAAGCATTGCCAGAATTGAGGAATACTAATGTTAAGTTCACTGACGAGATTCCATATTATGATAAGCCGACTGACACAATAGGTCTACCATTACGCGGTACCGAAATGGACTATGTCAGAACATTGTCACATGAACTTCAGCATAATATAAATAGAAGAGTTGGTGCATTTGGGGGAACCTCTATTGAGAACGAGTCTGGAAGTGTAATAGCTAATAGACTTGATAAATTATTGCCAAAGATAAAAGATAAGGAGTTTGCTGATGAAATAAAGGCTGGAATATCTAACGCTGGGTCAAGTCGTTTATTTGTAGATCCAGAATTTGCGCTTAAGGAATTAATTCCATGGATGGAAGGAAACAAAAATCAATTAGGATTATCTAAATCTGATATAAATTTGTTAAAGTTTCCTACCGGGGCTGAGAGTATTTATTTACGTAATCCTGGAGAAATGGAAGCTAGACTCTTTGAGCATAGAATGAGCATAAGCGATGAGGCTATCAGAAAAATTCCACCATGGGAGACATTAGATAAAATGACAAAAGCCGAGAAGGCTGGTGCTAATCCCACGATGTTATATTCTGGAATTCCTCTGGATAAGTTTATGGATATTCTTAGTCCGAAGTTGAGAGAGTTTGGAAAGCTCTTGAAGGCTGATCCTAATACCTTTGGGGTTAATTTTGGGAACGTGGAGATGGTCAGGAAATTAGAGGAGCTGGCCAAATCTCGAGGGATGAAGTTTGAAGATCTCGTGAAAATGTCTGGGCGGATGAAGGACAGTGAGAAATTAAAACTGATTAACGCTTATCGAAAAGAATTCGGAAAGGTTGATGCTAAAGTTTCTCGAGCAGCAGTGAAGAAAGCAGCTGAGAATGTAGCAGAAGAGACACAGAAAATAAGGGAGACTGAACAAAAAAAGAAATTTACTTTTAATGAGGGAGAAATAGGAAAAGTATGGGAGAAAGAAGTTGAAGTTAATGGTCAAAAGATTACTCTCAAATCTCCCATTGTTGAAGCAGGTACGATTAGAAATATTATGAAAGCCAAAGATCCTTCGTATTTTTCTTTGCGTAAAACTCTGGGTGCTAAACAAAGAAACACTCCTAAGTTTATGGAGAAAGCAGTTAGGGGCAAAACTGCGACTTCACACCTTGAGACGCGGATTCATACTATGGATCGCCTGGGAGATTTTGGATTCGAAGTTTGGAGAAAAGGGGTCAGTGCTGAGAATAAAGAAATTAGAATGAATAAGGCTGACGAATTGGAATTAAGGAAAATCAGAAACGATTTACAGAAGGGAGCAGTTGAGACTAAGATTAGAACTCTTAGTGGAGAAGAAGCTACTACAATTTATGGTAAGAAAAATCGAATGGACCCGAGAACTGGGAAGATATTGTCCAGGAATTATAATCGAAAACAGTTGGGAAAGTATGCTGCTGCTGCTCAGGAAAGAGGAGTAACTATCTTAACTGCGCTCGGGTTTAAAGATATACCGACTAAGTTCGAACATTTAAGTAAGAGTGCTCAGCAGGCATATACAAAGTTGAGGGAATTTTATAAAAGAAAATTAACTGAGTGGAATGAATCTCTCATTAATAGCGGGCATGAACCAATTCCAGAGGTTGAGAATTATGCCACATTCTTTACCAATGCTGAACTAATGCGTCAGATGGGATCGGATGTTATGATGGAGTTTAATAATGGGAAATTAACTAAAGATATTCCCAATATGGTATCTCCGAAAATGATGCATTCCAGATTCGAGAACATGAGAAAGAAGGGGGCTATTCCCGCGTTGGATATAGATCCGTTTAGAGCCGCAAGAAATTATATGCAGTCAGTTAATAGATCAATTAATTGGACTCCGGTTATTTCGTGGATCAAGGAGACTCAGGAATTTAGAGATCCAAATACTGGCAAGATCTGGAAGATGGAAGATCAGAGGAGTGGAGTTAAGAAAGCACTGGATAAATTAGTTAATGATATTACCGGCGTTACTGATATGACAGCTCCAATGGCAGAATACATGGAGTATATTGACGGGCTAAGAAGCAATATTGCTAATTATCATCTCAGTGGAAATCCAAGAACTGCGGAGATTCAGCCCTTAGCATTGATCAATACAGTGTTTGCAGTTGGACCTATTAACACACTTAAGGGAGGGTTTAAATCTATAGGAGATTTAGCTAAAGCACTAAAGAAAAATGGAATGCCAGAAGCTATTAATAAATCAGAGGTATTGTTTAAGACCTGGCATGGATCTGTAGGTGGAGAACTTCTGGATCTTACAGCTGGAAGTTTTTACACTATTCCGAATGCAAGTAGATTGGCTAAGATATGGGCAGGGACTAAAGGGATCTATAGAGTCGCAAAGATAGTACCGAGTCAAGTTCTAAATATCTTGATCAAGTCCTCTGATTTTGCTTCAAGGAATATTACCTGGCATGCAGCAGTATCAGAAGCTAAGACAATGAGGAAGAAGGGAAAGTTAAATTGGAGTGATGAAAGAATTCACCAATATGCTGATGATATTGTAGAACGCACACAAGTTGGCCCGACCAAATTAAGTCGATCACCGATTCAGCAACATGCGTTAGGACGATTTGTTACTAATATGGGAACATTTGTAATCGGGAACTGGAATTTTATTGCTAAGGATATTTTAGAACTTCACGGGAAGGCGCCGGAAATTACTCGACTTAATAATCGTCAGATGAGAAGGGTGTTAAAGTTCGGTTCTCTTATGACTACACTTTCTATGGTCGGATGGTTTTTCGAAGATGTGCTTGGACAATCTTCACCAGTTGGGAACCCAGTAGGAGAAATCAAGAGACAGTGGAGTGAAGATGATTGGAATTATATAAAGATTTTAGGAGAGTTTATGGAATTGACTTCTATTCCTCTTCTGACTAATGCAAGATTTGATTCATCTTTACTTGGGGCAGGATGGGACTTTGTAGAAAACGTAGTTGATAAGGGATTTGAGAGATATACTTATGAGAGATGGTATGAGTTGCTTGGAACGGCTTTAGGCCAGCCTGCAGGATCTACGACTAATAAAGTGATAAGGGCGGAAGAGAAAGGAGAAGATCCTCTCAAAGCCGCCCTTCGGATTAAACAGTAATTTGTAAATTACAACTCTTAATGGATTGGGATCGCTTATAAATATTTAGCCCCCAATAATCCATACCCGACGATGTCGTTATAGGGATTTTCCTCAAAGGCTTCTTTCTGCGAAGCGATTCTAAAAAGTTTGTCGATGATTCGGACAACACAGAGCATATCGGAGTATTGGGCGGGCTGGACACCATTGGGGTATAACAGTTTGAGAACTTCGCCGGACAGGTTGAAGGAGTTGCCATAAGCAATTTGCTTTTCTTCAACCAGTCTGGCGATTTTACCTGCGATTTCAGAGATAGATTCTCCTTTATTTTCTTTGGGAGTTTGCTCATCTACTTTTATAGGACATGAACTAAAAGTACACTCTGAGCTTTTGTTTTCCGCATGCCCACAGCGAGTTATCTTTTTAGTTTCATTATTAAGATAGTAATAGCAATCGGTATTGACTTTTATATCTTCCCAATCAGATATCATCCACTCTATATCTGAAGTCGACGGACTCAACACTCTATCATAATCAGGATCAGATTCAACCTCTTCCCAATCAGCCCACTGGAGATCCATTACTCGAAATTCGTCAGATGATTTATCCCTGATTGGGCACCCATGTTGTGTGCAATAATCAATCTGATCTCCTCTCGCGTCGAAGATACAAATGCTGCGGCCGTTTGAGATTCTCAAAAAATTACAGTCAAGATAAGGTTTAGTTTTCATTTTTCCTCCTTAAGATAGGTGTGTTAATTTTTCTGGTTTATAATCAGCGCAAACTTTGCACTTCATTTCACAGTTGGATTTCGCGGCCTTGGTTAGGCAGAGTTTATAACTCATGCAGTTGTACTCTCTTGGTCGATTTAGAATCTTATGTTTAAACTGCGCGCGGATGTTGTCTACTGAGCTTGGCTTCTTGCCGATGTAGTTGGCGATTTCTCTTCTCTTCCAGCCGATTTTATACATATACTCAACCATCTCACCGATCAGAATAAAGTCTGTTTTGTATCTACGATTGAACCTATCGACTATTTCCTGATTAGCCTTGCTCTGGATTGCTATGGCCATTTTTTCCCTCCAGTGCGTAGATGTAATATTTTGCCAAAGCTTTTTTAGCAGTACCTTTTCCCTTCTCGGTGTTGTAGTATTTTTTCCAATACTCAGCCATTGCCTCGTGATTACGATGATCTGGAAGTGGAGCAGGAATGGTAAGGTAAAGTAAGCGAGCGAAAATAATTGCAATTTTATGATTATATTCCAGCTGCTCATGATGGCAGTATTTGAGAATTGGCCAGCGATCGGAGTATTTTTCTCTTATCCAGTTAAAAGTTAACTTCTTCATTTGGCCTATCCCATCTCCCTCATTCCCTTTTAAGTATGTGCCGAGGTTAGACTCGACAGAGAAAGTTAGCATTAGAAGTTCTATCGCATCACGAGACAATAATCCTTTATCAAAATCTTCGATCGTTCGTTTAATTAAGTCTCTCATTTGGTCTTTGTTTATTGACATCTTTCTGTTCTCCAGTGGTTGATAGTTAGGGATTGGGATATAAGTTAATATGGATAAGAATAGGATTAGAGTTTTCATGATTTAGTTTCTTTCGGCCACGACACCGAAATGCCGTGGCCTGGAAAGGGTTTAACCGAAAGCCTTGGTGTCTACGTCATCGTCCATGGGTTCTGGGTCGTCATCGTCATCGTCATCGTCGTCACAGGAGACTGGTTTGGAGACGATAATTGTCTGGCCAGAGTCAAGCTGGAATCTAATCTCACCTACAGCCCGAGTGTTGAAGACCATGTTGAAGAGTTCTTTTAATTCTTCCGGGGTGATCATCACTTCAACTGCGAAGTCGTCGGTGTTGACCTTGCCGTCGTCATTAGGGGTGAATTTTAGTCCACAGCCAATAGCCACGATGACGCAGAAGAGGACAATTGATAATTGAACGATTGTTTTCATTTACTTCTTTCCTTTCGCCAGTTTGGGTTTGTGATAAATTACTGTTGACTCCATCCCCAGGGATTCTACTGTTGCAGTTGCGACTTCGAGTACTTCCCCCAGGGTTACTTCACCGTCAGCCAGGGCCTCGTTGATCTTGGGCAAGAGAGCCATGACTACGCCAAGCAGGGTTGATAGATCCATGTTTTCATCACCTCCTTTCGGTTAGAGTTTTTTCGTGAAGAGATATTTTAATCGCTGCCAGAATGAGGCAGTTTCGTAGTCGTGAAGATCCCAGACCAGACATCCATAGTCGAATGCGATTTCTGTATAGTATTTGGTCAGGGTTTTATATTTTTTATCTGTATCGTATATGATTTTATCCTTATCAAATTCTTCTCCGAGATGATCTTCCATTGCTTCTAAGAAGTCATAATATGTTCGGAATATGATTGTTCCTTTAGATTCCCTAGCTTTAGTTATATGATAAGATGCTCCATCTTTTCTTTCAATTCTATCTACGATTAGCATAATTCCCTCCTGTGAGTTTTAATTTACAATTATCTGGAGATATTCCAGAAGTTCTTGTTTATTAGATATTACGTCGTAATAAAAGCAGCTCAACAATAAGAACTTCTTCAATGTGTCTTCAATATCCAGTTCGTAACTCTGGACGACGTGGACGAAATCAACTGCAAATTGTGTCCAATATTTACGATCTAATTGTTGATCTTCTGTAAGTGAGTCCTCAACGTAGAAGTAGCAATGATCGTCTGAGCGTTCTAGGCAATCGGACATATCGGTGCAGTGAGGTTTCTTGCAGAAACAAATGTGGATAGCGTTTAAGAAATCTTCAGGTTTCATCTTCTCCCCCTCTTGGTTAAACCTATTGCTGTAATCCATTCTTCGAAACTATATTTATCTGATACTCGACTTAGGTAATATCCTAATCCTAATAGAGATGCCCCAAGAAAAGTAGTAAAGATAGCCATGATATTTGTTATCCAGTTAATTACTTTCATCTTCTTCCTTTCTTCCTTTATAGCGGATGATCTTAAGTGATGGGCGTGCCATGTCCACGATTACATCAATGGCCTTCATTGCATTAAGTGTGGCAATGATACGATCCAATTCCCAGGCGGTTACATCGGAGTAGAAACAGCTCAATAATTCCGATGTGGTTACTTCGCCACGCCGAACGATCTCAGTTAAAATTGCCTCAGTAGTCTGGGCAAGATCTGACCGACCCACGCCACGAAATGCTGAGGGCATTTTCTTTTCGGTTTCTTCAAGTAGAGTTATAGCCCGGAGTAAATCTTCTTTATCAATTATCATATCATTGGAGCGCGAGGCTGAGCAGATCATGGATAATTTCATTACATGATTGGCACGGCGAGACCAGTAACCAGAGAAGTACTTCACGTCAAATGGGCAGTCCTCTGGCATTTGATCGTACCAGTCGTAGTAAGTGTTCATCATTTCCTTTGTGGCTTTGAACTTCCCCACGAGGGACTTAATTTGGGTTAAGTCGTTCATCAGGGCGGCGTAGAGTTTTTTACCTTCGTCGGAGTTGGGAAAAAATGGAAAGGGTTTTTTAAATCTACGAGAATATTCGAATACAATAATCATTCTGGATGTAAGTCCACCACCGATTGCATCTAAGGGAAGAGCGGATTGTATTAGAGAGGGAGTAGTTCCACCCAATAAGTTCACATAGACTCCGGTGATTATGTTAGATCCCTTTCCCTTAGTCTCATACTTCCACTCATCATGGCAATCGTACCAATCGGTTAGATCGCTCATAAGAACGTAATTGTTGTAGCCTAAGAAGACAGTTAATTCTGAGGAGAGAATGGTCATTGACGAATGGACAAGTGGAATTCCGCTTTCTCCCATGATTGAATCAGTAGCCTCTTCCATGCGGCAGATTAATTTCTCTCGGGTAGTGGCTTCAGAAGAGAGCCGAACTCCAATATTGCTCATGAACTTTCGAGCATGAGCCATAGAGGTGGACTTTCGTGCTTTACCAGATGGTGCGACCAGAACGATGTAGAAATTGGGGTAGAATACCAACGAACCCCACACAAGTTTGCAGGTCCGCTCAAGAGCTGAGGCAAGAACACTGATGGCACACCACTCGTGGAATTTTGTAGGGGCTTCGCAGTCCTGGGTATACTCAAGGTATGAAGTGATCCAGTCGGTGAGTTTACGCATTTTTTATCCACTCTATTCTTCCTATATAGGTTTTTATATCTGATTGTTCTAAGTTTTTACAGGCAATGGCATCAGATAATTCCGGCACCAGAGTAGCAGATACGATTCCGTGATTATTTGTTACCACAACATATTCATACTCGTTTCTTAAGTCCATTATAAATTCCCTCCAATCTTTTAGCCAAAACAGTTAAATCATTTGGAAAATCCTTAGCCTTTATCTCTTCTCCATCTTCCTTGTTCAACGTGAGAGAAATGGAGTAGTCAATTGGGATCGTAAAGGTTCGACCGGCGTGAGTGGTTAGTTCAATCTCAAAATATTTTTTAATTTCCTTCAGTGCCATAGCGTGGTATTGCCAGCCAACAGAGATTGGAATCTGAAAGCCCAGAGAATCATGGAGCTGGTTGAGGAGTTCTACTGGGCCAAATAACTTCTGATTGTAGTAGATTCTGTTGATGACCTTGTTCATTATATCTCCCACTGTTCCCTGTGGAATGCAAGAGTAAGCTTCTTTAAACGTCATATCATCGAGGCGACCATGGAATACTGTCTTTCGACCCATTAAATTTGTAACAGTTCGAGACTTGCGTAGTGATTCTTTTATGTAATTATGGAAGACCTGGCGGACTTCGGGATAAACGTAATGATAGAGATTGACTATTCTCTTCGCATCTGTCTCTTGCATTTCATTACGAAGAGCGAAAGAGCGATAACCAAGATCATAATTTAATCCATGATTGGCAGTTTTTCCTTCATCGCGTTGAGACTTCCCTTGCATGGATCGCCAAGGTGAGGAGCCTTTTTCACGAGAGACTTCATCTTCATTGATGCCTAAGATAAGTGCGGCTGTACGAGAGTGAACGTCCCTCCCAGTCTCGAAGGCATCGATCATTGGTTGACAACCTGCGACGTAGGCGACGATACGGTTCTCAGCCTGTGAGAGATCGGGAGAGTAATAGATATAGCCCTCATCAGGGACGAGATATGAGAGCAATTCGTGTGGCCAATTCTGCATGTTCATTCCCTTACCGAAGAGAGAAGCAGAAGAGGAGAGACGAGAAAACCTGGTACCAGCAGGATTATAGGAGCATCTCATACGACTATCATCGTCGATTTTATCAAGATTAGTGTAGGTTGATCGGAGCTTTCTAACACGTCGGATCTCTTGGATTAAATGAGCCTCCTGGAATCCCTTTCGAATTAACCTCTTTAGTACGATGTCATCGAAGCCAATTTTTTTCTGAAGAGTTTTATACGTTGGGGCATGGCAGATTTCGTGGAAATAGATTTTCAATTGCTTCGAAGACGAAGCCATCTTTCTGGTGTACCAGCTCATATCGTCATTGGCTTTTTGGCACCGAGCAGTTACTAACTCTTCCAGTTGACCTCGATATTTCTCCTCGTCTTCTTGGAATTTATCGCCTGCTGAGACTAAGCGCTCAATATCTACCTTAATCCCACGCTCCATCATGTAGGTGCAGGGAGGGATTAGTTTGCGCTGTTCAAGATAGACGTCTCGGTTTCCCATTTCTTTTATAGTATGTTCTTGTTTCGGCCAGACTTCGTCGCAGATAATTGAATCAGTAGCGTTATATTTCCAAAAGTTCTCCAGATCAGATGATGCTCCAGCAAAGAAATCCTTCCCGTCCTTTTTGTAATAAGGATGATCTGTCCAAATTCGAGTAATAAAATCTAAGCCCTTTGGGTAATCAGGAGAGATCACATTCTGCGCGATCATAGTATCTTCCATGTTGCGAGTTTTGATTCCGTATCGGCGGAGAAGAAAATGAGAATCAAAGGCAAGATTTTGACCCACCTTTTTTATTTCTTCATCTTCAAGGATCATGTTGATCTGGCACCAGATGTTGTACTCCTCGGTTGATGAGAAGATTGGTTCAGTTCCACGACAGAAGGGAATGGACATGGAGCGCATATTTATGGAGAAGGAAATACACGAAACTTGTTTCTCTGTCCCACTTCCCATAATTTCGATGTCGTAGGCAACGTGGGAGCCGGATTTTCCAGTCTGAAAACAATATTGGAGAAATTTTTCGACTTCAAGATAAGAGGGAGCAATTAAGATCTCCCTCTCGGTTGGGACATAAGTGCCAAAGATTATGTCTTTAGCACGGAGAATATCGAACATGATTAATCGACGGTTGGTGAATACTCCACGGATCACGGTCGATGGATGGAGAGTTGCAACAACTTTCTTTCCCTTGATTAGAGTCGAATTCAATATTGATCCAGCCCAAGACTCAATTCCGTAACGGGAAGTAAGGGCACAGAGGCCAATATTACCAAGGGGGATTAAGACTTCTGCGTCTAGAGATGAGAGTTCCTCTCGAAGAGTGTCGAGATAAACTTTTCCTTTCTCTGTCCATTCGGGATCATATTTTCCGTCCTTGACGAAATAGTGAACAAGAGGTCTATCCAAGTCTTTTATTACATTGGTGAAGTAGCAATTGTCTGGATGGATGCTCATTTTCGTCAGGATGTTTCGGAGTTCTTGTCCGGCTGGGCCGATAAAAGGACGACGTCGGGCAGTGGCAATTTCCTGGCGTCCCGGTTGTTCGCCAATGAAGACAAACTTGGCCGTGGTTGGACCTTCGGGTGGGACAAAGGTTCGGGCGCTAAGAGGATTAAGATTCATAAAGAGTACCTACACTTATTTCCTTTTCATGTAATAGTCTTAGCCAGTACAGAAAAGGACAGTTGTTGACTTCGCATAGTTTATAATCACCAGTTCCATCATCAGTAGCTGAGCAATAATCAAGATGATCGTCCTGGAATAATGATGGGCAGCGCCGAGCTATTTCTATAAAGGATTTGGAACGATTTTTCAGTTCAATGATTTTGCTCATAATTTCCCCTAATTTGTAATTTACAACTCTATGCCGAGATTCCGTACTTATTCAGTAACAGAATATATCCATTCTTATGATCTTGGGAGAGATCAAAGCCGAGTGGGTTCATATTGAGCAAGGCTGAAGCGATCATGGAGCTTCCACTACCAGCACATGGAACGAGAACAGAATCACCTGGTTTCGCGAAGGTCTCAAGAACGTCCTTATAAAGCTCTACTGGTTTCGGGCAGTCATGATAACGCTCGACTGAGGACTTAATCATGGGATAATCAAAGACATTTGATCGACCCTGCTTTTGAAGCTCAGCATTTCCCTTGCGACCATAGATGAAGATCTCACACTTTGGGCCGAGGTTATATTTCGGTGAAGCTGTTTCTCCAGAAGAGTTAGTCTTCACCCACATGCCAGGGATGTCCACCATTTTAAATCCCAGATCACGCATCCACTTAATTTCGCGTTCGAGATACTGAAAAGCAATCCAATTCACGATCCAGGAGTTGTCCTTCAAGAGCCGAGCACATTCGGAGAGGACTTTTATTTTCACCTTGGGATAATTTTCCGAATCAATTTGAGTATAAGTAAATGGGGTTCCGCCCCTTTGCTTCCGACGATCAGCTAAGTCAATACCGTAGTCTGTGTCAAGTTCAATGAAATCAAAGGATCGAGATTGAAGTTCTGCCATTCCTTCCATCATGTCTGAGATGTGGTAGGAGTCGACTAAGGTTTTGAACCGAGATTCTTTTGAGACCGAAGTTACTTTCTTAGCGGCGTCCCGGGCTGCCACCATTTTCTTTACCTGGTTGACTGTTTTCAGGGCTTGGGATTTATTTTTGAACTGAGACCAGTCGATTTCAGGAGTGGACTTCATTAACTTAGCCAATTCGAGTTCCTTCTGAAGGTTTCCCACAGAAGAAGCCGGCATTCCCAGAAGAGAAGCGGTATCTTTCAGTGTGTGTCCGCCGACGTGGGCGCCCTGCTGAGCGAGACCATAGCGCTCGGTGAAAAAGGCGTGGACTTTTTCCTTAATCGCGAGATCCTCATTATAGGTGAGGTTCTTTCGGTAGAGATTTTCGGCCAGTTCAAGAACGACCTTCTCTTCTTCGGAGATGTTTTCATATACTCGAACCTTAATCTTCACATCATCTGGATTAATTTTGTCTTTCTTACACCCGTGGAGAATGGCCAAAGTTCTCCGCCCACCGGCAATCAGGTGATATTCTCCGTCTTTTTTCTGCACGGTTATAGGATTCATCAATCCGTCAACGCGGATAGAGTTTTCCATTATCTCTAAGTTGCCCAGGTCTCGGCGGAAACGATCTCCGATGATTAACTGAGAGAGTTTAATAGTTTCGATTGGGACGTTGACTGCGGACTGCATTGAGGGGAGGACCTTTTTCATTAGTTATTTCCTTTCTCCTTTAATTGATTTATCATTTTTAAAAGATCTTCTTTGGAGAGGTTCTCTGCCGCAGACAGGATCTTTTCAGACTTGGTTAATTTTTTCGATTTACCCTTCGAAGAAGAGCTTTTTTTAACGCTCACTTTTTTAGGGCGTGGAGCGGCTTGTTCTCGACGGGTTTGGCGGAGAGTACGGATTAGTGCAAGCCCCTCTTCGAAAGATAATTCGATTAGGGATTTATTTATCTGAGATCGACAGGCCATAAAGATCACCGATGGACATGTGTTTAGCTACGATTAGAGCAAGAACGTCAAAGCCGCCTATTTTTATTCCGTCTACTACCATTTTTAACAACGCGGTTATGAGGATCTTTCTCTGCCCATGGGCCAGGGAGTTTAGAAATTTACTGATCTCGGGATCAGTTATTTCTACATTTAGTCGTTGAATTACTGGATCGGTCATAGTTAAATTCCTTTATTTAGAGTTGTAAATTACAAATTATTAATTCTCTTCTAGAAAAGGCTCTGAGTCTTCGCTCACATAGTCAAATGTAGAAGAACTGCACATACACTCTCCATTTTCGCGGTCGAAAATTTCACTAAGCTCATCTAATGCATTATTGGCGCACCACGAAGAGTCATTAAGATAAAATTCTATCTCACTTCTGCTCCAAGAAGCAGGTACACTTCTGAGATATACTACTCTCATAAGTATCTTAACTTTCTTTTTTATGAGAACACAATCTTCTTTATGATTCTCTCCTATTGGTTGGTGGCAATAAAAACATTCCTGTTCTTTGCTTGCCGGGCGCATTGCTGATTTAGTGACCTTAAACATAATTTATATCCTTTTATTTAGATAATTGATGCCGGTAGGGATTTGCACCTACCGACACCAATTAATCAATGGTTAGGCCGGCTTCAGGAACTTCTTAACCCCATTCTGTGTTCCATATTCAGGATCATCTTTCCAGGAAAGAATCACCTCTGCCCGGTTGCCGATGTACTCCTCTGGGTCGATCTCATTTTTCAGATCAATCCCGAAGGCTTTGCAGAATGAGTTCAGTTTGAACGCGGCCTGTTTCTTGGCCTTCAACTTCATGTCGTCGTTGGGTAAGCCGATATAGTCGCTGAATGATTTGAAGTTCTCTTCTTCCGGATGATCCACGATCTCAAACTCTGGGCGGAGATAAGCTCCCCCATTCCTGTTGGTCATTTCAATCCCACCTTCTTCGTTGGTGGCAAAACCGAGGAACTGAACGGTGTACTCGCCAGCCGGGGCAGCGATCAATTCTTCAGCATTTTCAACAAACTCTGCCAAATCATCGTCAATTCGTAGAAAACTCATTTTAATTCTCCTCTCTTTTAAATAGATTTAAATAAATTTTCTTCGGGACACGTTCGATTTCAACGGTACCCGAAGGGCTTAAGATACCGCTCTCAATCCCCGTTCGGACGAGGCGGTTTACTTCCTTGGGAATGTAACCGATGAACATTTTTCTGGAATCGTCAATGATTACTTTAAGAGCAGAATCATCATGTTTGTTATCGGGCTCGGCTACAATCTCGCATGATAAAGTTTTTCCCTCCATTTCTATTAAAGCAGTTTTGATTTCAGGTGGGCGGAAATACAGTCCCACGACATTTAGCCGACGGATTAATCGGAACATTGTTTTTTCTCCTTTCTTTATTCTTCTACCTATTGCTTTCTCTTCTTCAAAATCCTTTCCATAATTTCTTCGTAACCATCAATAAGACCGCGATCAAACTCATCACACATGCATTTAAAGCATGGTTCTACCTTAACAATGAGCCCATTTACATCAATATCGTCGCGTAGATCAGCACCACAGCTCTTACAATAGACTTCAAAATCAAGACTTGGCATCTTTTCCCTCCTCTTCATTTGGAATATCATTGAAAGATTTGTACTTATCCCCCGACGGGAACCCTACCTTTTTCAGCAGCGCTTTTATATCAGCAGGTTCAAATTTATCTAACTTTCCATCACTGGCCAGGCGCGAACCAACCTGGAGTTTTTTCCGTGGGGCAATTACGAGCCGGCGAGAGCCGGTTGAGTAATTGTCAATTTCCAGCTTATAGATCTCATCGAATAATGCTGGAACGCGATTTCTCAGCTTCCCGGTGATCATCAATCCGACGTCACCTTCCCAGATGAGGTTTCCTTCTGAATCATATTTCGTCGGTTGGTCTTCATGCCCGGTGAGGATGCTGTCACAGGGAAGGGAAACGAACATTCTCATGAAGTTTTCGATGTGATTCATTTGCTGCATCCAGTCATTCTGCTGAGGAGTTCCCCCAATCAGCCGGGTAGATTTCTTTTGGGCTGCAACTTTTACAACTTCGTTCATGATACACTGAGACCAGGTAGTCATGGAGTCCAGGCCGTATGTTCCAACGTGATCGAAAAAGCCTATGGATTTTTTATACTTAAAATCGTCAGCCCATTTTCGGAAAGCACTCGGAGCAAAGGGATCTTCGTCTTCCCATCGGGTGTTTACGATAACCTCTCCTCGTTCGATTTCTTTGCGGAGGACATTAGTCCCACCTGGGTCAAATGAGTCGATATAAACTGGGCGACGAGCAGTTTTAAACAGAGAAGTCTTCCCCGTTTTAATTGGGGCAAATACGATCACATTTAAAGTCGTATTTCGCGGGTTCTCGGAATAGAACTTTTTAACTTTTTCTATCTCTGATAAAATTTTCTTCGTCATCCTCTTCCCTTTCTAACTCTTCTAATATACTGTTAATTTCAACATGAGTGAAATCATCTGTCACAGTGTGCAGGATACTTCTTAGTGAGTTCCGAACAGTCTCCAATTTATGGATACATATAGCTAGCTCATAATTTCTAGTACCACGCTGTGCATCTAAGATTACTTGACGAACCAACGTGGACTTAATCTTTTCCAGCATTTTCCTCTCCCTCTTCCCGCAGAGTTATAAATCCATGTAATTCCCGGATTAGCTCTTTCCCCTGTGGGTTTAGGCGATTAGATATACCACACAATTGCGGGCCAGGGGCGCCGCCGCATACCACTTTCAATTCTTTGCCCATTTCATTTAGCATTTCGGCCTGGGCTTCATCATCTGTGTGGGCAAACGCCTCTCCTACCATTTTTGGATCTAACCGAATTGATACTCTTGATTTCATAGTTTCCCTCCTTTTTGAATTGTAAATTACAATTTATATGGTTAATCTTACTCGAATATCTTCAGTCAATGGATTCCAGTGGCGAACTTCGAAGCCAATCGGGGGTTCTGAGACATGCTTTAATGGGTTCATCCAATTGGCACAAAAGTCCTTCCACATACATTCCCGGCCATAGAAGGAATGACAGTCCTTCTCCCTCATCGGGAAAGATGTCATGAATGGAGATCTTTCACTTTCATTAGAAAGAATCTCGAAATCCTCTCTCATCATGTTTAAACGAGTAACCATTTTATGGTACCAAAGGTTCATCTGCTCTCGAGAATAGTGCACCAAGTGGCGCACGAACTCGAAGTGCCGGAGACAGTCCTCTGGATGGGTTGGAGTTTTTGCCGGGACAGTTTTTTTAAACAGCAGTCCATCATACTCCACACCCTCGACTACTTCTGGAGGGTTAGTGCAGAATAGTACGTGGGAGTAACTTCCACTCTGTGGAGCCAGATCAAATTGGTTTTGCCAATTTCGAAACGGAGCGCCAGTTTTCAGATCCCTTGCTCTGATGTGGCCAGAAGAGTCTTCTAGTACCACGTCCATTTTAAACGCAAGATCGGTGGATTCGGTTAGGGTTATTTTCCCTCCGATTTCAATTAGCGGTTGATTATCCCAGTGGGCCACTGTGTACTGGGAATCAATTGACTCATAATAATATGAGTAGGCGATCAGGGCCATAAGAGCGCGAGAAGGTGTTTTCGGGTGATAAAGTTCCCACTCATCAGAATCGGGGAACTTTTTGGTGAAGGAATCCATGAATGCTTGATAAGCGTTCTTAATCTCCCCGTAGCCTTCTGTCCAGAAAACCTCATAGGCTTTGTGCATTGCGGTTCCGAAGTCCAGATGGATCGAGGAGCCCTGTGGTTGCCAGCCTAGAACGTATTCATAAAAGAACATTCGCTCGCACGAGATATAGGATTTATATTTCGTGGAGTCGATTACGTTTACGTCTGGGGAGATGTCGAAATTGAACGATAAATTTTCAATCATTCTTCACACTCTTCGTCCTTCCAAGCGATAAAATAATCACTTATTGTTCTGTCCGCGATTTGTTTTTTTAGTTTCAGAATAATCCTACACGCAACTTCTCTGCAAGCCTCTTCTTCGTCATCAGCGTCAACACAATAAAACGCGTCAGTGTCCATTACTTTCCATTTCATAGAATTCCCCTCTCTTCATCTGATTCAGTTATATTTTTGTTGGAAAAATATCCACACTTTTCAGTTTCACTATCAAATCCAGGGTCGAAATAAGATTGAGTTTTCGTGGTGAGGTTGCCCCAATTTGACCAATGAAAGAAGCACTTGTCACGACTGGGGCAGTATTTATTCGTGCAAAGGGCGCGATCAGTCATCATTTATCTCCAAAAGATACGGCTGTTCTCGTTCGGCCAGAGCGAAACGAGGAACGCCACTTGGGTTAATGTGTTGGTACTGGACGATCAACGCTTTTCCGAAGAGAGATTCTCTTTTTTGCCACAATTCTTCTCTCTCAACATGAGTCAGACACCCGGCGCCCACATTAAATACTCGGTCGTCGTCGTCTACTACGACGAAGGCGCCTAAAATCCCTTTGGGTTCATTATCTTTAGATATGGCTTCTTCTACGTCAATTATTCGATAAATATCTCGTTGTTTTGGTTTAAATTTCATTATTTCAGTTGATCTTTTGCGGACGTAGAAATTGAGTGGATTACGAATTACTACACCTTCGAACCCAACGGCCATGGCTTCGTTCATAGAGTTAATGATTGATTCGTGGGAATCGCACCACTCATAAGGTATAGCCTTAATGGGTTTTTTATTTATTAAGTAGCAAATTGTGTTTACCCTTTCCAACCGTTGGAATTGAGTTTTTTTCTCATCTACTTCGTCGAAGATCCAAAAGGAAATTTTCTGATGGTCTGGGTGGAGATTAGTCGTTCTGGAGACGATTGAATGGATCTCCTGGTGGGAAAGTCCATGGGAATAGAGTTCTCCATCAAGTTCGGGTTTATTTTTGCTGGAACGATAGAAGAAATCAAGCCCACCGATGATGTGTGGGACAGAATTTATTTCATTCTGCTCGGATGAGAGAAGAACAACTCTATTGTTATCCCAAATAGCCCGACAACGATCACCATCCAGTTTGGGCTGGACGATTACCGCTTCGAAGAGATTACCCAAGCCCCATTTAGTAAGGCGCTTAGGTTCGTATGGGTAACATAGCATGATTCCTTCTCTTTTATTCATTATTATATCCTTTTAATTAAATGGTTTTGCCCCGAAAAGAGCATGGAGGAAACTCAATTCGGGGCATGGCACAGGAGGGATTATGCCGTTTTTATTTTGCTGAGGCCTTGGCCTGAAGGGCCGCGATAAGAGCATTCAGCTGTTCCGGGGTCATATCGTCCGCGCCGGCGATTGCCCTGGCAGCGGGATCTGCAGTGATCTTGGGCACTCTTCCTTCGGCAACCATCTGAGAAAAGGTGCTGAGCTCATCGAGTTTGCCCTGCTCAAGGGCAGTACGAACGGCGTTCTGAAACTCGACGTCAAGCTTGGCGCTCATAGCGCTCGTGCACCATTCTTCACCGAACCGCTTTCCCCATTCCTTGGAGTTTTTGGGTTTGGACACGTAGTGGACCGCCTCGGGGACTGTTTTTTCTTCTTCTGTTTCGGTTCCTGCCTTGGGAGCACGGGTACGGATCATTTCGAGACCCTCGGCTTCTTCTTCGAGATAGACGTTTTGGTAAATAGTTTTCTTTTCAGCCATTTTTTCATTTTCCTTTCATTTTAACAGTTAATTGTAAATTACAACTTCCAATAAATGAACAACAGTAAATTTCCCCTCCTTTCGTTTAGATTTAGTGCGCCAACGCAGAGGGTGATGAAAGGATGAAATAGTCGCAACTAATTTCCCGGCCCTGTCCGTTGGCGCTAGATGAAAAATAACAATCATTTCTCATTTAAAGATGATCTCATTATACATGATTTTGATTGAATGTCAACAATTATTTTCATCAATAAAATCAATGGTTTATGGGATTTTTGTGCAATGCAACAATTTCCTCTTTAGAACATAAATTCATCTAAATAGTCCGGCTCCAGGCCAAAGAACTCCATACAGACGTTCTGAGCCGAATCGAGATCACTATTAGAGACGTAATAGTCAAAGGCTTCCTGAGCCTGGGCTATTAAGTCATCTGCCTCACTTTCAGTAAGATCGTCTCGGGCCATGATGACGGACTTAATGGATTTAATCATGATTATTCTCCTTTTTCCATTTCAGTTTTCACTATTTCCTCTGCGATAATTCTGTGACCGTACAGAGTAATTGTTACTTGCTCTAAGCCTTCAGAATTCAAGTTCATCTCAACCTTGCACACTATTTTGTGGCCATTAATTCTTGCAGTAATTCCAGACTTCTTAGTACCAAGTCTTGACACTTCGCCGCGATTCCCCTGGACAGTTCCTCTAAACGCAGCCATTTTTATTCTCCTCTCGTAATTTCATCAAAACATTTTTCGCACAAACCGGAGATCTTATATTCTTTTCTCCCGGCCTCAGAGTAACAATTTGGAAGCGCTAATTGGCGACACTTAATACAATGGCCAGATTCTTTAGCCTCTTTCGTTGTCATGCCAAAAAATTCCCTGGCCATATCTTCCTGAAATTCTTTTAAACTCATAATTTTTCTCCTCTCATTTTATTTAGTTGATCTCGATCGGCGTTTTCTTTCCTCGCCCGCGCCTCTGCCTTCTCTAGGAGATCGTTGAGACCGTTCCCAGCCTGGGTTGAGCAATCAATCGGGGAGAGAACAGAGTTTTCGCTCATCTTTAGTCCCCGAGTGAGATTCCCTTTAATAATATTCCTACTCTTAAGAATCCCATAAGCGTTGAGCAAATCAATTGCCTCTGTCTCAGATTCAACGTGAAGATCAGAGAAATTCTCCCGAACTACATCTGAGAATCCCTCAATGCTCTTGCGCATGAGATCGGCTAAACTCGTGGGTCGATACATCTTTTTCTCCGAAAGAAATCGTAGAATTGTCGCGGCATCTCGACTGTCAACCCTAAGATTTACCATGATGGTGTTGCTTCGTCTCATTTTTATTCTCCTTTTAGAATTTCTGCACTGCAAACGGGACAATTAACATAGGGTACAAATTTTTCTTGCTCTCTTGACCATGAAGCCTTTGCAGTGTCAATATCATATCCAATTTCCCAATCTTTGGGAAACTCAACTACATCATGATCTAGCACTACACCACATCCTCTGCAACTTTTTAGGTTCATCATTCTTCCTCCTTTTCTTTTTTATCTTCATTAAAAATTAACGCTATGGTCAGAGCACTGATTACGTAGTCAGAACTGTATCCCTTATCAAGAATTTCCTGAAAAGATTTAACTAAGGAAGCAAAAGTCGGAGACGTTTTATATGTTTCAATTGCCTCGGTTGATGTCATTGGCATTATTCTTCCTCCTCTTCCTCTCTCAGTTCCGGATGAAAATGCTTACAATCTGGATCTGCATTTTTAAATCTCCACTCATCTTCCCACTCATCGTACCAGATAGCACAATTACAGTGGGCGCATTTACCAATAAATTGCCAATCACTTGAGTTTCGAGCCATTATTTCTCTCCCTTTCTCTTTCCAGTTCACGCTGGAGTTTATAAATCCTCCGGCCTGCCTCTTCTGGGTAAGAATGGGCGTACTTAATCCATTGGAGTGCAGGATCATCGGCTCGGACGAAATCGGCCATTCCAACTTTATCCCAGAGTCCGTAGCAAATGATTAATTCGTCTATTTTTCGATAAGACATACGTTCGGGCTCAGCATATGCAGCATCAAAGAGTTTCACTGTTATTCCCTCATCATCAGTCTTTAGTACTTCCCAGTACCATCGGGACGAACAGAATCCTGATGTTCGTACGTGGCCTGTAGGGATATATTTTCCCTTCAACTCAATGTCTCTCATCTTTTTTTTCCTTGTTCAGTTTACAGTTAGGATTTGTGCAGGGATAAACCCCGAGTTCAACAACAGATCCGTATCGACAATGAACGAAACAATTGAGAGTACTCGCACAGAATGGGCAAAGAATTTTTACTCTCATGCCCAAGTCAACCTCTTTGGGCTTCTCATGTGGATAGCCCATGAGTTCATCTAAAATCTCTCTATCCATGATCATTTTCCTCCTCGTAGAGTTTTTCAATTGAATATTCAATAATTTCGCAGTTGTCAATATAGTCAGGCTTTATCCCTAATCTTAAAACCAGATCGGATCGGCCTAACTTAATTTCGACAACTGTTCCATACTCCATGTCAGCTCTGATAGCGACATCTGCTTCTCCTCTAATTTCTTTAGATTTCCTCAATTTGTACATTCTCTTTCTCCTTTCGTGTGTTGTAATTTACAAGTTTAAATTTCAGCCCTTTTCTGGCATTTTTTGAGCCAATCAAGATAAGGTTCCTTTTCTCCACTGACGTGGTTCCAGAACAAATTCTTCTGGCGACTTTTGGGCCAATCCTTTACCCTTCTCGGACGGATAGTCTCAATATGATCGGCTATAGACTTAGCCGTTTCAAAACCTACGACTTTTCCGGTATGTGGGCAGATTCTAGTCATTTTTTCCTCCTCTAAATCATTATATTAATAATTGTACCCATGGTGATATAGGCAACGATAGCCAACCAGATTATTCCACGTAAGATTTCATCAGTCATTTTTTTCTCCTTTCCGATTAGCCTTTTCCTGCAGAAGAGCAATCAGCCCAGCTAATCTTTCTTTGTCTAAATCATCCAAGCCCTTTATAACTTTCTGAACTTGGTCGACTGGTTTCTTTTCCGCCGGCTTTTTCTCCCTTTTTGCCTTGACTTGGGTAATTCCGACTTCTAAGTCGAATAGTCTCTGATCCACTACCCCATAAGCTTCCTTCAACTCGTTCCGCCAATCCTTCAGGCGGTTGATCTTAATGTCAAGGCAACAAATTGCCTCGTTGGCTTCCTTGATTGCCTCTTGCAAATTACACATTTCTTGCCGATAGATCTTAATTCTGTTTCCGTCCATAATCCCTCCCCTTTTTAATTACTCTTGATCTGATTCCCGTTGGTCGTTTAGAAAATCAGATCCCGTTAATTGTAAATTACAATTTTTTGATAAACCAAATTAACTGGTCAAATTCGCTTTCTTTGATCATGCTGTTATCCGCTAAGGCGCTCACATATCCCTCAGCCCAAGAGCGGTTAAATTCTGTCTCGCTGTTAACATCTATTAAACGTCTCAGTACCTCAATCACGTTATTCTGGCCGCCTACCACGTACCGACATGGCCGTTCAGATTTATCCACTCTCATTTTTTATTAATGGTTAAATCCATATCCAATTGATGAAATTCTATCATAATGTTATTTTGTTGTCAACACATTATTTCACCCTCATAAATCATTGATTTTATTCAACAAATCATAAGGCAAAG
>Ga0180434_10000824_pt1 | contig 45329 bp, 42 predicted proteins | sample SS_ome_7_FD_132453 | JGI IMG/M metagenome (GOLD analysis project Ga0180434, IMG submission 132453) | Hypersaline lake sediment archaeal communities from the Salton Sea, California, USA - SS_1_D_2 metaG | ecosystem: Environmental > Aquatic > Non-marine Saline and Alkaline > Hypersaline >... | reverse complement strand
CCTGGTCTTTTTGGGCTATGCTTACGTACCCTCGCTCTCCGTTCTATACGTACTCTTCGTCGCCGACCACGTCTTGTTCGGCTTTCGCATCGCGCTCCAATCCTACTTCCAAAAGATCGCCCTTCATCCTCGGGAGATCACGCCCAACCTTTCGTTGGGTCAGACCATCAATCACATCGCGGCTGTCGTCATTCCGGTCGTGGGAGGGGTCGTGTGGGCGACCATCGGCAGTCGCTACACCTTCTTGATCGGTGTGGGCATTGTGGTGCTCACGCTGATCGCTGTGCAGTGGATGCGCCCGGAGCGGGATATGGTCGCTGTAAAGGGGTGAAGCCAGGAGAACTTATTCTCCTATCTCGCCCAGCAACGCTTCCAGTTCGGCCAACGTCGTGACACGGGCCGCCCGAGCTGCGAAGGTGTGCAGATCGGGGCTGCGGGCGTGCAATTCCCGCACCGCCGGTCCGATGGGATCCTCCCCCGCCGCGCCCGGTTCGGCGGCGTAGGCGCCGTGGAAGGCAAAGTAAGCCTGGTTCAATTTGCGGATATAGTAGCCCTGGTCGACGAATACCTGCCGCCGCCTCTCCATATAAGTCTCCGCCTGCTCGATCTTTCCCTCGGCCAATAGATTGTCCACCCAGATGCGCGTCTTGCGCATCTCCATGCGAAAGTCGAACTCGGGCGGTTCTCGCGGTGGGGATTCCTCTTCCGGCTCCTCCGACGCAGGCTCCGGGGGGAGATATTCGGGGTAATAGCGAGCGAGCATGCGCCTCCCGATCTCCTGCCCCACGATGGTAGCCACGGTCTCGTTGATGCGACGCGCTTCGGGGATGGCTTCATAGCTCCAGCCCAACGGTCGCGGAGCGAGGTAGTGGTGCGTCCACTCGTGAGCGGTCACCTCGGCTACCCACGAGGGCGAACTGCTCTCCAATAACATCGCCGGATAGGCCGACAAGCCGCCGATCCGGGTCACCAGCGACGAGACGTTGTACGATGCGTCGATTTGCTCCTCGATGGCTTCCTGTCGGGCCACGTCCAACCCGTGGCGCAGGCCGAGGGTAAAGAGGGTCTCGATGTGATCGCGGGGAGAGACGATGAGCATAAGGGGCAGGGGGGTAAAATGCGCGCCGACCGGAGGTATCTCCTGGCCCAGCACGCCGAACCCCTCTTCCGCCAGGATACAGGCCACCTGTTCCTCCAGGATGGCCTCGACGAGCGGCTGGCACGTCTCTATCGCCGCTCGCAGCTCGGCCAGTTGATCGCGAAGCACGGCTGTGGTGGCATCGGGGTCATTCACCTCCGGGTCGGCGTACACGCGGTAGATTTTCCATTCGATACGCTGGGCCTCGGCTACCAGTTCCAGGTAAGCGAGGAACAAGTCGTGCCGATCAGGCTCGCTCAGGTAACGCTGCGGCACGATCAGGCTGTGCATCAGTTTGCCCCACAGCGCCTCCACTTCCCAACCGATGAAATTGAATCGCTCATCGGCCAGTTGGCGCTTGATGCGAGTTTCCATATCCGCAGGGGGAGGAATTTCGCCGGTGAGGCTCAGAAGCAGCACGCCCAGCAGCAGCGCCACGCGCAGAGCGCGCCAGCACTGGACAGCCCATCTCGAGAGATTTTGGAGACGCCCGACCCGTCTCTGAGCAGAGGGCATTGAGCCGTCTACTCTTCTTCCCGCCCGCGGCTCCAGCGAGAGAAGAGCTTGAGCACCTTGGCCGCCGCGCCGCTGGCATGAGCCACCGTCTCGGGAATGTCCATCGGTCCCACGCCGGTACCGGCCAGGAAAATCCCCTCGCGCTCCGTCTCCACCGGCTGCAGATCCGCATTGGACGCGGTGAGCCAGCCCTGCTCATCCACCGCCACTCCTACCATCTGGGCCAGCCGCCGGGTCTCGGGGCGCGGGATCAGGGCCGGGGCCACGACCACCAGGTCGGCGGCGATGCGGATCTGCTCGCCGCTCAACGTGTCGGCCCCCAGGACCATCACGTGGCCATTCTCGCGGAACAGGCGAGAGACCTTACCCCGCAGGTAGATCGCCCGGTCGTGTTCCATGGCCCGCTGGGTGAACTCGTCGTATCTCTTGCCGCCGGCGCGGATGTCGATGTAAAAGATATAGACCTGTCCATCGTGAACCCGGTGATGGTAGAGAATCGCTTGCTTGGCGCTGTACATGCAGCAGACCTTGGAACAGTGAGGGAGGTGGCGTTCAGGCTCGCGGGAACCAGCGCATTGGATAAAGACAAGCTCCTTCGGCTCCTTGCCGTCGGAGGGACGCAGGATGTTGCCAGTGGTGGGGCCAGAGGCAGAGAGAAGCCGCTCGAAAGCCAGCGAATCTATGACGTCAGGTACCTGGCCGCCGCCGTACTCGGGCATGTTTTCCAGCCCGTAGAGATCGTAGCCGGTAGCCAGGACGATCGCGCCGACCCGCTCCTCGATGACCTCATCCTCCTGCTCAAAGTCGATAGCGCCCACCGGGCAGAACTTTTCGCAGGCGCGGCACTTGCCCCGCTGGAAGTAGATGCAGTGCTCGCGGTCCAGCACCGGCTTGTTCGGCACCGCCTGGGGGGAGAGGGTATAGATCGCCTTGCGTTTTCCTATGCCCCGCTCGAAATCCGAGGGAGCCTTGCCGGGGCACTTTTCCTGACAAAATCCACAGCCGGTGCATATATCCCAATTCACGTAGGCGGCGTGGCGCCGGATGCGCACGCGAAAATCGCCAGCCTCCCCCTCAACCGACTCGACCTCAGAATAGGTGCGCAGGTGAATATGTTCGTGGTGACCGACCTCGACGGTGCGCGGGGTGAGGATGCATTGGGCGCAATCGAGCGTGGGAAACGTCTCTGAGAGTTGAGCCATCCGCCCGCCGATGGAGGGGAGACGTTCGACCAGGACGACGTCATAGCCAGCATTGCCGATGTCGAGAGCGGCCTGCATCCCGCCGATACCGGCTCCAACGATGAGCGCGCGAGGGATAGGAGGTTGTTCTTTCATAGTTAAAAGTATACCGCATTTCAGACGGGTTGGCAATGACGTTCATCCTGACCCGCTGGTGATGCATCTCCTTCCCCACCTTGTGAGGATGAGACCGAATGCCCCATCCGCTTATCCGCTGCCCATCTGTTGCCCCGACCAGCGAGGCGATGCATCAACACGATTTGACAAATCCACCATTTCGGGCGATAATACGGCCATCCCTGAACAAGAGGAGGTGGTGCCTATGGATAGTTATTCGACTCACTTGGTCCGGCATCACCTCAGGGTGATATAGCCGGACCAAAAGTGGTATGGCGCACTCTGCGGAGTGCGCCATATCTTTTGGGAAAGGTATTGCAGATCCCCATGCTACCAAGCTCGACACAAACTCCCTATCGCCAATCAATAGAAGACCATCTCGTGCTGCGCATTGCCGCCGACAAACAGGACGTCGAACGTGTGGCAGCATTCAACGGAACCATCCACGGGCCATTGGTCGCTTCGATGACGCGCAACCTGTTCACCCATCATCCCCACACGCGCGCCGAGGACCTGATCTTTGTCGAGGATGAGGAGAGTGGACAGATCGTCTCGTCGCTATGTTTGATGCCCTGGACCTGGCGCTACGAGGACGTGGACATACCCGCTGGCGAGATGGGCATCGTGGGCACGCTGGAGGCATACCGGCGTCGCGGCTTGATCCGCGCCCAGGTGGGGCTTTTCAAACGCCGACTGCGCGAGCGAGGCTGCCTACTGTCGCAGATCCAGGGCATTCCGTACTACTATCGCCAGTTTGGATACGAGTACGCGCTGCCGCTGGAGGGCGGTCTGCGGCTCGAAACCCGCCACGTCCCCGACCCGCCCGACACACCCTTCACGTTTCGCCGGGCTACGTTCGACGATCTTTTCGCGTTGATGAAATGCTACGACGAGGCCGCCCAGGACCTGGCCATCCACGCCGTCCGCGACGAGGCGACCTGGCGATACTTGCTGACACACGCGGACGGTACGGAGATGGAGCGCGACACCTGGATCGTCCAGGATGCGGACGGACAGGTCACAGGATACTTTTGTGTCCCCAGACATCACTTTGGCGAGGAACTGGTGGTGAGCGAGGTCTCGTGCCTGGGGTTCGACATGGCGCTGGTGGCGCTGAACCATCTCAAGGCGCTGACGCTGGAGCGCGAAAAGCCGGGTATCCGGCTCAACCTGCCCGCCCTTTGCACCTTGATGCGCCTGGCGCGCGCGCTGGGCGCTCACGACCTGGGCACGTATGCCTGGCAGATCCACGTCCCCGACGTCGCCGCGCTCCTGCGCGCGCTGGCGCCCGTGCTGGATCGCCGGATCGCCGGGTCGCCGTTTGCCGGGCTGACCCGCGACGTGCGGTTGAGTCTCTACCGCGAGGTCATCCTGCTGCGCTTCGAGACGGGCAGGCTGGCCGAGGTCGTCAGTCAAAGCCCTGCCGGGCAAGAAGGTATCCGCTTTCCCCCGTTGCCATTCATCCCACTGATCATGGGACACCGGACGTGGGAAGAGCTGGTCGCCGTCTACCCCGACGTCCACGTCGCTCCGATGTCGCGGTTACTGATTGACGCGCTGTTTCCGAGGACGACGGCGTTCATCTACACGATCTATTGACACAGATGCTGCCCGGTCAAATCCACTCGGCGTTGCTTCTTGTTCGATGCGAAATATCGTGATATAATCCCCCGTGAATTCCAGGCAAAAATTTGAATATATAGGAGGTCAAGGATGGAAATCACCACCAAGAAATACAAGCGCTGCGATCTCGTTCAGGCATCCGGCCGCATTGACAGCGACACGGCGCCACAATTGGCCGAAGCCTTCAATGCAATCATCGAAGATGGAAGATTTAACATCGTGTTTGATATGGACGATGTTGATTTCATATCGAGCGCCGGTCTGCGGGTGATGATCGACGTGCAAAAGACGTGCAAGCAGCGAAGTCGAGGAGAAATGGTCCTGGCCAACGTGCCCGATCGTATTTACGAGGCGCTGGACCTGGCGGGCTTTGTGCCACTGTTCAAATTCTTTGATGATGTGGTCGACGCGGTCGGAAGCTTCTAGCGACGGCTGCTTTTCTGGCATAAAACGTGAGGCGTAAAGCCGTTCCCTCGGGGCCGGGCACTGCCTCACGTTTTACGTTTCAATATGAACAACGGAAAAACCCACACCTTTCCCGGTCAGTTCAGTAGTTTGGCGGCGATTGGTGAGTGCGTCGCCCGTGCCGCCGAGACGGCGGGCCTTGACGCGCGTGCCGTCTATGCCGTGCGGATGGCGGTGGACGAGGCCTGCACCAACATCATCGAGTACGCCTACGGTGGTGAAGGACGAGGAGACATCGAATGCACCTGCCACATTGATGACGAGGGACTGACCATCGTTCTCCATGACCAGGGCCGTCCTTTCGACCCGGAGAGCGTTCCCGAACCCGACCGCGACGCCACGATCCAGGAGTGCAAAATCGGCGGCCTGGGCCTCTACTTTATGCGTCAGTTGATGGACAAGGTTCACTTCGAGTTTACCGATTCTGGCAACACATTGACCATGGTGAAGCGCAAGGAGACGACGTCTTGAGCAGTCGCCCGCAGGTAGATGATCCCAAGTGGCGGCAACTTCTCAACCTGGGCGCGCAACTGATGGACCAACCGACGATCGCCGCCCAGTGGGAGCTCGTCGTGGAGACGACCTCTCGCCTGGTGGAGGGGGAGGCCCATCTCTGGTTGAGCGAGGTATTGCGCTGGCTTCCCGGCGTGGAATCGTTGACCTTTCTCCCTGAACCCCCGACCGCATTGATGCGCCGCGCCCTCGATAGCCGACGGCATGTGCTCGACGAGACCGGATCGAGCATTGCGTTCCCGCTGCTCGCCCATGAAACCATCCTGGGCCTGCTGGAGGTAACACGGGCTAATGGTACGCCTTTCAGCGACGATGAGATCGCGCTGCTCGACGGCCTGGCTACCCAGGCGGCCATAACTTTACAGGCCACTCGCCAGATCGAGATCGAACGCTGGCGAGTCGAGCAACTTTCGCTCGTGCGCACCGTCAGCGCCCAGGTCGCCGATGTGCTCGACCTGGACGAACTCGCCCGCCGCGTGATGAACCTCATCTTTTACACCTTTGAGTATTATTACACCGCCCTCTTTATCCTGGAGCCAGATCGCCAGGTGTTGCGCTGCCAGACCGGCGCCGGCCTCGTCCATCCTCGATCCGAACAGGACGACACACCTCCCATCCTGGAGGTTCGGCTTGGAGAGGGCATCATCGGCCAGGCGGCCGAGACCGGGGTGGAGATATTGGTCGACGACGTGCGCAGCGAGCCTCTTTACCGCCATGTCGACACGCTGCCCGAGACCCGATCCGAGCTGGTCCTGCCGCTCAAGATCGGCAAGCGCGTGCTGGGCGTGCTCGACGTGCAAAGCGACCAGTTGGCCGGTTTTGACGAGACGGACGTGCTCGTCCTGCGCGCCCTGGCCGATCAGATCGCCATCGCCGTGGAAGACACTCGACTTTACACCGACCTCCGCCGCCGCGCCGATCAACTCTCGGCTGTGACCGAGGTCGGACGGGCCGTCGCCTCCATTCTCGATCTGGACGACCTGCTCAATGAGGTGGTCACGCTCATTCACGAAAAATTTGGGTACCCTTTTGTGCGCCTTTTCACTGTAGATTCCGCTCAACAGCGGATCGTCTATCGGGCCGGCAGCGGCCCTTCTGGCAAATCGCCCCAGGACGAGGGATGGGCCTGGAGCCTGGACGATTCTGAGGGCGTCGTCCCCTGGGTGGCACGCCGCGGCGAGACGGCCAGGGTCAACGACGTGCAAAACGATCCTCGCTGTCGTCTGGAGACACTGCCGTCGGATACCCGCGCCCAACTGGTCGTGCCCTTGCTCTTTGGCGGCAGGGTGCTGGGCGTGCTCGACGTGCAGAGCGACCGGAAAAATGCGTTCAGCGACGACGACCTGTTCCTGTTCGAGGCCCTGGCCGGCAGCGTGGCGATCGCGATCCGCAACGCGAACCTGTACCGCTCCGAAAGCTGGCGGCGTCAGGTAGCGGACAGCATGCAGGACGTGGCCGGTCTTCTCTCCGCGGGCATAGACCTCGATCAAGTGCTCGACGCTATCCTCACCGAACTGGAACGGAATCTCGCCTGCGACGCGGCCGCTATCTGGCTTTTGCAGGGCGGGGCGCTTTGCCTGTCTGCCGCTCACGGCCACGCCACAGAGATGTGCATCGGCGATTTCTCGCCTGGCACCCCCTGGCTGCGCCAGGCATTGGACGCCGACCAACCGATCATCCGCACCCCCGATGCTCCGTCCGAACCGCTGGGCGCCGTCCTGGAATTCCCACCCGACTATTCTGCCATCGCCGCTCCACTGCGCGCGGCCGATCAAAAACTGGGGGTGCTGACCCTGGCCCATCGAACCCCCGGACGCTACGGAACGGCTTCCCAGGCGATGGTGGCCGCTTTTGCCAGTTATGCCGCCGTCGCCATCGAAAACACCCGGCTCTACCAGACGGCCCAGGAACAGGCCTACGTCTCGACAGTTTTGCTCCAGGTGGCCGAGGCGACCCAGTCTTTGGTCACGCTCGACGAGGTGCTCGAGACGGTGGTGCGCCTGGTGCCGATGCTGGCCGGCGTGAACCTGTGCGCCCTGTTCTTGTGGGATGAATCCGACGAGCTTTTCGTGCCCTATGCCGCCTACGGATTCAGCCCGGAGCAGCAGGCGGCCTTCGACCAGTGGTACGTCGCGTCGGGCGATGTGCCCGCGTTCGACGACCTGCTGTTCGACAAGGCCCCTGTCAGCCTGCCCGATCCGGTCTCTCCCGCGCTCCGTTTCGAGTCGGCGCTGCTGTTGCCCCTGCTCGCTCGCGGCGAGGTGATGGGAGCGATGCTGGTCGACTATCAGCGCGATCAACCGGGAGATCTGGACGAAGAACGGTTGGCCATTATGCGAGGTATCGCCTACCAGACCGCCGCCGCCGCCGAAAACGCCCGCTTGCTGGAGGAACGGCAGGAGGAGGCTTACGTCTCGGCGGCGTTGCTCCAGGTGGCGCAGGCAGTGGTCAGCTTGAACGAGTTGGACGACGTTTTGGACGCCATCGTGCGCATCACGCCCATCCTGGTCGGTGTAGAACGTTGCATCATTCTTCTATGGGACGACGAGCACTCGGATTTTTGGACGGCGCAAGTCTATGGGATTCCCTCTGATGTGGAAACGGCTCTCCTGGCCCACCGTTACGCGGAAGGCGACTTTCCCCTGCTCGATACCGTCTGTGAGAGCGATCACTTGCTGCTCCTGGACACTCGCGATGAGTGGGATGCTCTGGTTCCTCCCGATTTTACCGCCGGGTTCGCGGAGCGTCCGCATGGCGAGGGCTGCTCGCTGCTGGCCGTCCCGCTCTCGGTGAAGGGGGATGTGCTGGGCGTGATGCTGATGGGGGAATCGGGCGAATCGTCTCACTTTGGCGAGAGGCGGCTGGAGATTATCACCGGGATCGCGCAGCAGACGGCGATGGCGGTGCAGAACGACCGGCTCCAGGAGGAGATGGCCGAGCGCCAGCGCTTGGAGCGCGAACTGCAACTCGCCCGCGAGATTCAACAGACCTTTTTGCCCCGCCAGTTGCCTCGCCTGCCTGGATGGGAGTTGGCCGTCGTGTGGCGCGCCGCTCGCCAGGTAGCCGGCGATTTCTACGACGTGTTCGAGTTGCCCGGCGGGCGGCTGGGGTTGGTCATCGCCGACGTGGCCGACAAGGGGATGCCCGCCGCGCTCTTTATGGCGCTCACGCGCACCCTGATGCGGGCGGCAGCACTGGAGGAAGAGTCGCCGGCCGGCGCTCTGGCGCGCGTCAACGACCTGCTGGTGCCCGATACCCGGCACGGCATGTTTGTCACCGCCATCTACGCGGTACTCTCGTTGGAGACGAACGAACTGGCCTACGCCAACGCCGGACACTATCCACCACTGGTGTTGCGGTCAGAAACGGGAGAACTGGAGCGGTTCGGCAAGGGGGGGATGGCGCTTGGCGTGCTGGGGGGAATTCAGTTGGAAGATCGCGTCATTCCGCTGGAGCCGGGAGACTATGTGATTTTTTACACCGATGGTATCACCGAGGCTTTCTCTCCCGAAGGCGACATCTACGGCGAAGAACGGCTGGAGACAACGGTGCGGGCCGCCGCCGCCGATTCGGCCCAGGCGATGCTGGACGCGATCGATGACGCCGTCGTGGCGTTTGTCGGCGACGGTTCTCCTTCTGACGACCTGACGCTTGAGGTTCTGCGCCGGTTAAAATAGAGTCGGGCGGCCCGATGAGAGACATCGTTTCTGCCGCTACTATGCCAGGAATGTGCGCGATTTCAAGCCCGATTTGGCGTACAACTTCTAGGGGTCATCGAAATTGGGTCATTTGCGCTTGGCGAGGCGGTCAGCTCCTCCAAACACGACCTGTGCCTCATGATCCAATGCGCCAAGCCCCTATAAATCTTGTCACTGGAGAGGAAACGAGTATAATTACAGCATCACACTCGAAAAAGGTAGAGCTTGAGGGGAAAGCAATTATGACAGTTCAGGCCATCACACTAAATCTACCCCAAACCATCTATCAACAGATTCGGCTGGCGGCAGAGAAGGCACAACGGCCCGTTGATGAGATACTGGTTGAAGCCATCACCGCCGTTGCTCCGGTGATGGATACCGCGTCGGATAGATTACGAGCGTCGCTGGCGCAAATGGCCTATCTAAACGATGCGGCTTTATGGCAAGTCGCCCGGGCGACTATACCAGCCGAGCAGAGAGGACGTCTCGAAGCGTTGCATCACCAACAGCAATGCCAGGAGTTAACGACTGAGGAAAAAGCGGAGGAACAGGCTTTGCTGGCGCTCTATCGTGAAACCGTATTCATCAGAGCGCAAGCGGCGGTGCTGCTGAAACAACGTGGATACGACGTCTCTGACCCTCAACAATTCATGCCACTGGAATGAGTCCACCCGCGAAACGTATCCCGGCGGCGCTCCGCCAGCGAGTTGCCGAAACTGCACGTTTCCGCTGTGGGTATTGTCTGACCTCTCAACGCATTATCGGCCCACTGCTTGAAATCGACCACATTATTCCCCAGGCGCGGGGAGGCACAGATGACGAGGCTAATTTGTTTTTGGCATGCCCAATGTGCAACAGCCACAAGGCAGACCGGCTCGAAGCGGTTGATCCCGAAAGCGGCGCGACCGTTCCATTTTTTAACCCTCGAACAGAGCAGTGGAAGGATCATTTCGAGTGGATCGAAGGGGGCGCAGTTATTCGTGGAAAGACGCCAAAAGGTCGGGCGACCGTCATTGCACTGAATATGAATCACCCGGATACGGTCTCTACCCGTCGCCTATGGGTAATCGCTGGCTGGCATCCTCCGGCTGATTCTGGACAGCCATGAGCAGTCAAAAAAACGGTCAGCTAACCGCGGCAGAAGAGATACATCCAGCTCCAATCACTCGACAAAGATCTCCACCCGCTCCTTGTCCTCTTCGTCCTCCACGTCCACGATCTTGCCCTCGGTGCCCGTCTGGATGATCTGCATGACCTCTTCCAGGTTGATCTCTTCGGGCGCGAAGCGAGCGCCCATGTGCATACCGACGTTGATCAAGTTCCAGGGCAGGTTGATGTTGACCTTGTGTCGCCCTGTCTCCAGGTCAGAGACCCGAATGCGGAGCCGGCGCGGCCCCTCCGCGCGCCCGGTCGGCTCGCTTTTCTGATCTTTTTCCTTCAAGGCCTCCAACAATCGAGCCGCTTCCTCGGCGGTGACCTGACCGTCCTGGACCATCTTTAATATCTGCATCCGCTCTTCCGTCGTAGTCATACGCTGCCTCCCCAGAGATCTTTTCACGCGATATCCTCGATACTCATTTTTTCTTCCTTCTCGCCTCCCGCCGCTTCCACCAATTCCCCCGTCACTGTGAAAATCACCCGCTCGCAGATATTGGCGACCCGGTCGGCGGCCCGCTCCAGGTTGTGGGCCACCCACAGCAGAGAGGTCGCCTGGTCGATGGTGCGAGGATCGCTCATGATGAAGATGAGCAGTTCTCGATAGACCTGATTGTACAGGTCATCTACCTCGTCGTCCTCCAGGGGGATGGCCTTGGCCAGATCCACGTCCTGCTGCGCGAAGGCTTTCAGCGCTCGATGGAGCATGTCGCTGGCCTTTTCGGCCATGCGGGGGACGTCTATCAGGGGTTTAAGCAAAGGCTCGTCCCCGATCATCAGGTTGATCTTGGCGATGCCCTTGGCGTAATCACCGATCCGTTCCAGTTCGGAGACAATGCTCAGCACGGCGGCGATGGTGCGCAGGTCGCTGGCCATCGGCTGCTGCGTGGCAATGAGTGTCAGAGCCTCGGCCTCAAGAGCGTAGCGCTTTTTGTTCAATGTGTCGTCCTGGGCGATCAGTTGCCGTGACTTTTTGCGATCCCGCTGTTTCAAACTCTCCACGGATTCGATGATCGCTTGCTCCACCATGCTGCCCAAAACCAATACCTCATCCTGGAGACGCTGTAGTTCTTGCTCAAAAACTGCCCTCGGCATAAAAACCCCCTTTACCGCTATCCCGCCCGTCCGGTGATATAATCCTCCGTCAACTGGTGACTCGGACGAGTGAAAACGGTTTCTGTGGCGTCGAACTCGACCAGTTCGCCCAGCCAGAAAAAGCCAGTCCAATCAGAGACCCGTGCTGCTTGCTGCATATTGTGTGTGACGATGACGAGAGTATAGTTCTCCTTGAGGATCTGCATCAGCTCCTCGATCTTGAGGGTGGCGACGGGGTCCAGAGCCGAGCATGGCTCGTCCATCAGGATGGCCTCCGGCTTGACGGCGATGACGCGAGCGATACACAGCCGCTGCTGCTGGCCCAACGAGAGGCTCAGGGCGTCCTGTCCGAGATCGTCCTTCACGTCGTCCCACAGGACCGCCCCGCGTAGGCTTTCCTCCACGATGTCGGCCAAATCGCCCTTTTTGTCCAATCCCAGCACGCGCGGGCCAAAGGCCACGTTGTCAAAGATGGACTGGGGAAAGGGATTGGGGCGCTGAAAGACCATCCCCACCCGCCGGCGCAGATCGACTACATCGGTTCCTGCGGTATAAATATCCTCACCATCAAGCAACACCTGTCCCTCGATCCGGGTCTCGGGAATCGTGTCGTTCATGCGGTTGAGACAGCGCAAGAAGGTTGACTTGCCGCATCCCGAAGGCCCGATCAGCGCCGTGATCTGCCGCTCTTCGACATCTATTGAGATATCTGATAACGCTTGTGTATCGCCATAGTAGAAATTGAGACGTTCCACGCTGATTTTGCTCATACACGCCTATATCTGAAAGGTCATCCGCCGTTATGGGAGAAATAAGGAGCGTGGGATACGTGTACATCCCCCGCTCCTGCTTTTCCCTGCGGCATCCGGCTCATTACCGCTCTATGCGCTGTCCCTTTACTCGCTTGCGTAGGATGTCGCTCCCCCGATTGTTGAGGATCAGAGAGATGAGCAGAATCTCTCGCTGCTCCAGGCTGCGCTTCTCGTCGGTCTCGATCCGCTGAATGAACTGCTCGGCCTCAGGGGTGGCATCGCCCAGCGCCGCCGTGACCAGCCGGGCGATGCGGGCCAGGTCGGTAATGTCCAACTGAGCGATGACTCGTTCCATCAGCGTTACCCGCTCGCCGACCAGATAACGCTGGATCTGACCGACACAGAATCCTTGCAGGCGGGCGTACAGTTCGTTGAGCGGCACGCCCATCCCCTCCGCCGCCTCCGCTGCCGACGAAATGGGCAACGGCTGAATGTTGATGCCGCCGCGCAGCATCGCCTGCCAACTCAGCCCCACCCCCAACGCCAGCCACACCGAGCCTGAATTGGGAATCAGCGCCAGAGAGGCAGCGAGCGCCACGCACGCAAAAAAGGCATTGACCACCATCAACAACCACGCTCCCCAGGTCTGCAACGCTCGCACAGGCTGATCTGGATAGCCCACGACCACCTCGCTCGCCGCCCAGATCATGGCCATCGCCCCCGTGATGACATAGAGGTCGGCCCTCATCGCTGCCAACCAGGAAACGACAGATTGGAGAAAAGTCGTCATCGCTTTACCCTCCCAGGTTGCTGGAGAACTATTTTCCCATCACCCGCTCGTGGCCCTTTTGAGTCAGGACGATCATCTCGCCGGTCTTCATCCCCTGTCGCTCCACCAATCCTTTCTTCTCCAGGTGGGACAGTGGTTCGGCAATTTCCTCCGGGTATGAATATGTCCGCACGGCCAGTTCGATCGGCAGCGCTGGCCCTTTTTTGAGCAGCGCCTGCAAAAGGTGTATCTCTTGATCCTCCATGTCCTCGCTGGTCGTTTCCTCCGCTGTGTCCCCGTCAAAATCTTGCTCGTTTACGTCCTCGTCACCCGTGTGTTCAGTGATGTTTTCTTCGTTTGGCATCACTCACCTCCTGAATGCAAATAGAAATCCTGAAAGCATTTTAGCACAACGGAATAGAGGTGTCAAATGGTTTGATGTTGCTTTCCCGTCTACTCTGTGTTATCATAGCCTCCATGCAGCGAAAACACGGCTTTTTGATTTTTATCTCGCTTTGCATTTTCCTGACGTTGCCGGCTGCCTGTACGCCGGCCACGCCATCCCCCACCGCTACCGCGACGCTCACGCTTGCTCCATCCTTCACACCCACGCCCACTTTTACGCCCTCGCCCACGCCGATACCCTCCCCGACGCCGACCGCCACCCCGATCCCGCCGTTGGCGTTGACCATCCACTGGCCCCAACGAGCCTCGGCCCTGGAACCACCGCCCATTGAGGTAGCGCTGATACCGCCGCCGGGGGTAAGTGTGACCGCGACCGTCAGTGCCACGGTGCTGGATCCTGAGGGCGCGTCTTACTGGCGGTCTGAACTGACACCGCAGGGGGGAAGATTGTACGTCGCCGACGAGCCGCTGCGACTCCCGCTTGTACCGGCAGAGGGCGACTGGCGGTTGGCCGTGCAGGTCCGATCTATGTTGGAGGTTGAGGGGGAGCAGGAGGTGGTCTTTCAGCCAACACCTATCCGTTTCCGCGAGTTGACGGACACCCTGCCCTCTGGCGTGGATATGCGCGTGCCCTGGGAGTTTGTGGAAGTGGTGACCCAGGGAAACCAGGTGGCCGGAGGGCGCGTGTGGCGTTACGGGGACGGTGAGGTGGCGCTGTGGTGGGCTCCCGGCCCCACCGAGCCTCTGCTGCTCAACAACGCCGTCGTAATGCTGGAGACGACCCTCGACCCGGATATACCCGTGCGCGTGCTCGACGCCGAGGAGATGGCGTGGCAGGATCAAATCGCTTTCCTCTTTCGCGAGCATTGGTCCGGGGTAGAGGGCGGCCCGTCAGAGGCGCTGGTGGTACAGGGACCTGACTATCGGTTATATGTGCTGAGAGTTCGTGCGATAGGCGGCGAGACGATTCCGCCGCTCCTGCGCCAGGTGTGGGAGACGTTCGCGTTCGTCGCGGACTGACATCTGTCAGAAAATACTGATCGGCGTGCCAACCCGCTGATCGCTCTGGATAAAGTCGTCCTTATGACCGCCGATGGGGTAGACCCAGCGATAGATCCAGCGGGCCGCCTCACACGAGACGTTCAGGCAGCCGTGGCTGCGCTTGATGCCAAAGTCATTGTGCCAGTAGGTGCCGTGAACGGCCGTGCCGCTCAGGTCGAAGAAAACGTTCCACGGAATGCCCGGCAGGTCAAAAACCTCCACCAGCGGCCAGGGATCTCCGGGCTTCTGAGGGCGGTTCGTCATGTGGCGTGTGGGCTGCTTGAGTAACACGTGCGTATCGCCGGTGTGTGTGCTCAGGTCCACCACCGCGCTGTCCCCCACTCGGGACATCCCCAGGCCAGAGGCGACGAGGGTGGTGAACGCGATCTGTTCTCCCTCGTAGCACGTCAGCCGTTGCGCGTCTAGATCTACCTCGATCCGTTTCTCGCCCGCAAAGGGATGGATGGGGGACATCTCGGCGCGGGGGATGCGCCGCATGTCGCGCGCCAGGACCCACTGGAAAGGCGGCTCCTGCATCGGAAACTCGTCAAAGACCTTGTACCACCCCGTGCCACGCTCATCCTCGAAGCTTTCCACGACGTGGTAGACCGTGCCGCCGTAGAAGCGGTAGACCTCGTGGGCCTGGGGATTCGGCGCGATGCGGGCGGCGGTATAGACCTGAGAGACCTCACCCCAGAAACCCCATTCCCCCACGTGGCGGATGAAAGGCTGTGGAGGATAGATGCGCATCGGCAGCACCCAGGCGGAATGAACATAGCCCGAGGTGGTCTTGTACCAGAGATCGTTGTGGGCGCTAAAGGGCGCGCGTACCTCGCCGATGATGGGGAAGGATTGATCGCGATACCGGACGGCCAGCCGGGTGGCGGAGGCGGACGGCTCGTCGTAAAAAGCGACGGTATGGATCGCCCGCCCCATTCGGATCCAGGTTTCGGTGTCCAGGTCGTCGCCGCGTTCTGGGGGGACAGGATAGCGGGCGCGGGCGTGAAAGGCAGGTGAGAGCGCCGCTGCTGCAACGGTGACAGCAGTCAATTTGAGCATCCGGCGGCGGGTGAGCGTATAAGACATGATCAGGTTATTTCCAAAACACCCTTTTCCCTGCCGCTAGTTTCGCACGACGAGATGCCCGGCATCGCAAGTAGCGAACCAGTCTTCTTACTTTCCATCGCTGTCGGGTCAGCCGATGATCTGAAGATGGGCGTTAACGTCGCAAAAATTGCACCTGACGGCGCTCGTGATGCTCATAGAGCAACGTCATCATCCTTACCGCGCACCAAAAAGATCCACAGCAGCAAAGGAATCACCCAGATCAGGACACCCAGACAAATGATAGGTAGACCTACCCATGGCTCGACATAGACGTCGCCCACCCACTGTCCGCCACCGGCGGCCGGGATAATGCCGCTGGCGCAGCAACCTATAGAACAGCAGAGCGTCAAAACTGCTACGACAACCGTGATGATCGTACCCGTTTGCTTCGTCATTTGAACCTCCTCTTGTGTTTAAGTGGTCACGTGGGATGCTTTTCCCAATCTACCAGTTTACCAATCTACTCGCTCTACTTTGATCACGCCAATCGGGCCAGCAGAATTCCGAACTCGTACAGCAACAGGAAAGGGATCATGATCAGCAGCATATTGATCGGATCGGTGGTGGGAGTGATGACTGCCGCGCCAGCGGCCGCGCCGACGATGACGATGCGCCGCGCGCTGGCGAACCCCTGGTGGGTGACGACGCCCAGCTTGGCCAAAAAGTACATCACCAGGGGCGTCTCGAACACCAGACCGGCCCAGAGCAGTATGTTGCTGACGAAGGAGATGTAGCGGTCAATCGAGTACCGCTGTTCGACGAGACCGGATAAAAAGCCCTGGAGGAAAGGGATCGCAGCCGGGAGCAGCACCCTGGCGGCAAAGACCACTCCAGCGGCGAAACTCAACGCGGCCAGCGGCGCGCCGACGATGATGTACCGTTTTTCGCGGGACTCCAGGCCGGGGGCTGCAAATTGGAACAACTGGTACACGAGCACCGGCATAGAAAAAACGATCCCCAGCACGATAGAGACTTTGAAAAAGACCGCCGTGGTTTCGGTGGGCGCGATGGCCATAGGCGACTGATCGCCGAGCGGGGCGATCAGCGCCTCAAGTACCCGGGGCGTGAGAAACGTGCCTATCGCCACCCCAACGACGAGCGCAATGATCGCTTTCAAGAGACGCTGGCGCAGCTCATCCAGGTGATCGAGAAGCGTCATGGGCGTTTGATTCGTCATTCCGTCTTTGTCCCTGGTTTGTCTCGCGCCACGCCATCGATCACGCCTTCGATGCTTTCCCTCGTCTCACGCTCGGTGGCGGCCATCTCGGCCTGGATGGTGGAGGTAAACTCGTTCGACATCCTGCGCAATTGGCGGGAGAGACGGCCAAACGAGCGGGCCAGCTCCACCATCCGCTCCGGGCCGACCACCAAGATCGCGATGGCCAGAATCAACATCAATTCCCACGTGCCGACGTTCAGAAAATTCACTCCGGATATCTCCGCTTTTTCCCTTCTGTATCCTGGACGACTTGTACAATGGCCTCTTTACGTTCTACCAAAGCGCCCAGCACGCCGTTCACAAAGCGGGGGGCGCTGTCGGAACCAAAGATCTTGGCTAATTCGACGGCCTCGTTGATGGCCACTTTGACGGGCGTTCCGCCGTCCACGGCAAATTCAAAGATCGCCATGCGCAGGATGTTGCGATCGACATAGGCCATCTGTTCCAGCGGCCATTCGGGGGCATAGCGGTGTATGAAATCATCGAGCACCGTTTTGTGTTGGAGGACGCCATGTACCAGATGACGACTGAAGGCCTCGTAAGATGCCGGCAATCGAGCATTGGAAAGTTGCTGGTCCAACACAATGGCAGGAGCGTGGTGCACGCAATCAATCTCGTATAGCACCTGCAACGCCACCGTGCGCGCCTGACGGCGGCCCTTCATCGTTGGGAGCCTCCCTGTCGCGGCTTGTTTTCTCTTTGTGAGCATCTAAAAAATACTTCCCGTTTTTCTGGGGGACGTACCCTCTCAAATCGGGATGTTATTCTTAGACGGTTACTTTGAGCGTCCGATCCCGTAGGAGCGCTAACTCTTACGGGGATAAGCCACGTCCTCAATGTACACGTCAACAGACTGGACTTGCACACCAACCATATCCTGGAGTACACGGGTGACCTCAGCCTGGATCTGGCGGCCCACGCCCAGCATATTGACGTCTGGCTCGGTCACGACGTGCAGCGTTACCCAAACGTTGTCTCCAGTGACTTTGACTTCTACACCATTTTGTTGTAAGAGACGCCGCATACCCAGCGGAGAGGTCAGACGAGCTACGCCTGGTATGGCCAACGTCGTGAGGCGGGCAGTCGTCGTCAGCACATCCGGTGCAATGATGATCTTGCCGAGCTTGGGCTGGGTTTCCATTTGCGTCCCCTTACCGACTACTCTTTCACATCACCAGGCCGCCGTCAACAGTCAGCACCTCGCCGGTGATGAAAGAAGCTGCATCAGAAGCCAGGAAAGCAACCGCGTGAGCCACTTCCTCTGGCTTCCCTATCCGCCCCAAAGGCGTCAACCCCACGACCTGTTCCTTCCATTCATCCGGCATGTCGTTGGTCAGAGCGGTGGAGATGAAACCGGGCGCGACGGCGTTCACCGTGACGTTGCGGGAGCCAACCTCCTTGGCCAACGCCTTGGTGAAGCCGATGATACCGGCCTTGGAGGAAGAGTAATTCGTCTGGCCCGCCTGTCCGGTCACTCCAGAGACGGAGGCGATGTTGATGATGCGGCCATGACGCTGTTTCATCATCGCGCGGACGACGGATCGGGAACAATTGAAGGCTCCCTTGAGATTGATGTTGAGCACCAGGTCCCAATTCGCCTCCGTCATCCGCATGATCAGATCGTCGCGGGTGATGCCGGCGTTGTTGACCAGGATGTCGACGCGCCCAAACTCGGCGATGGCGCGATCGATCATGGCCTTGGCACTATCGCCGTCGGCCACGTCCACCTGCACCGCGAGCGTGCGCTGGCCGGTGTCGGCGGCGATCTCGGTGGCGGTAGCCTCGGCCTTTTCCATTTGCAAATCGGCTACCACGATGTGAGCGCCTCCCTGGGCCAGCATCCTGGCGATAGCTTTGCCGATGCCTTGCGCAGAGCCGGTGACGACGGCGACTTTATCGGTCAGTTCGATCATGTATTTTCTCCCTCGATCAGATTAAGCGTTGCGTATGATTTCCTATATCTCTCGCCCCAGAGCTTGAGCGGTAGTCACTCTTTCCACCGAGCGATCTATGCGGCGCAGGAGGCCGGTAAGCACCTCCTTGGGGCCGATCTCGACGAAACGGGTCACTCCCTGGTCGATCATCCAGCGCACCGATTCGGTCCAGCGCACAGGCGAGGTGAGCTGCCGTCCCAGCGCCTCGCGGATCTCGTCCGGTTCGGTGAGTGGACCGGCGACGGCGTTCGCCACGAGCGGGATATTGGGCTTGCGGAACGGCGTCGCGTCGAGAGCGCGGCGGAACTCGTCGGCGGCCTGCGCCATCAATGGGGAATGGGCCGCGATGCTGATGGCCAGCCGGACTATTTTTTTGGCTCCTTGCTCTTTCGCTAGCTCCATCGCCTGCTCCAGCGCATCCGACGCCCCGGAGATGACGAGTTGGCCAGGGCAGTTATCGTTGGCCACGCCGACGTATTCCCCGCTCTGCTCCCGGACTGTGGCGCAGATCGACTCCAGCGATTCTCTCTCCAACCCGATCACGGCTGCCATGCCGCCCGGACTGTGCTCGTCGGCCTGTTTCATCAGGCGTCCGCGCTCTCGCACCAGCCTTAACCCGTTCTCGAAGGAGAGCGCGCCCGCTGCTACCAGCGCGCTGAACTCCCCCATGCTGTGGCCGGCGACGTAGAGGGGAACATCTTCTTTGCCCTGCTCTTCCAGCGCGTGCAGCACGGCTACGCTGACGACGAGTATGGCCGGCTGTGTATTGAACGTGTCGTTCAGCTCCTCATCGGGTCCATCGAAGCATAGTTGCGACAAGGCAAAGCCCAGGGTATCGTCAGCCTGGGCAAACACAGCCTGGGCCGAGGGATAGATGGCATACAACTCGCTTCCCATTCCCACGTATTGGGAACCCTGGCCCGGAAACAGATAGGCGCACCGATCTGCCAATGGGCACCTCCACAAGGATGTAAAATGTCAAGCCCGATCACGCGCGGGCAACACGCCGTTATTCTTCTACGATCTCGATGATCTGAGCACCCCGGTAGGTGCCACAGACTGGACATACGTGGTGGGGCCGCTTTGGCGCGCCGCACTCGGGACAAGTCACCAGGTTTTTGGGCTTTAATTTCCACTGGCTGCTGCGCTTTCGCCCGCGGGATTTGGATATTCGTACTTTGGGTACTGCACCCATGATTTTCTCACACTCCTTCAATTCGATTTTGTGCGCATCGTTGCACGGGGCCTATTATAGAGGCGAGCGGTGAACATGTCAAGGCGCTGCGCTGCTTTTTTCCTCGGCAGACGTCTCTTCGACAACAGGTTCTGGCTGCGGATTTTTCTCCACGCCTCTTCGCTCGGCTTCGATGCTGCGGATGCCGTTCTCGATCACCGTCAGAGTGCGCCTCAGTTTTTGCTCCAGATCGCAGAGGACGTCAAACGCATATTCGTCGGCGCCAGCGCGGATCTCGACCGCCTCCTGTTTGGCTCGCTCGCGGGCGGCGGCGGCTCGCTTTTCGGCATCCTGCATGATGACGTGGTCCGCCGCCAGTCGGGCCGCCTCGCTGCGCGCCAGTTCGACGATACGCTCCGCTTCTTCGTGGGCCTGGGCTATGGTGCGTTCCTTCTCGCGAAAGACCCGCTCGGCGCGACGAACTTCTTCGGGGATCGAGATGCGCATCTGATCGATCAGAGGCCAGACGCGACGTTCGTCCACCAGTCGCACGTCGCTGAAGGGTACCTGTTTACTTCCCTTGATGATTTCTTCCAGACGGTCTATCAGATGCAAAATATCCATATCGGCCTCCGATGTTCGTGAAAAGCGATTAACGGTCTGCAACTGCCGTTAATCGCGCAGTGAGACGAGCGGCACGGGTTCGTGGTTCTTTTCGCGCTCCCGCCGCTTTGCGTCCAGCGCAGCCGCGACGTGCGGCGGAGCCATTTTGCTCACGTCGCCTTTCAGCAATGCCACCTCTTTGACGATGCTCGAACTGAGAAAGGCGTGGGTCTGGCGCGTCATCAGGCAGACGAACTCGATCTCTGGCGCCAGTTGGCGATTGGTGAGCGCCATCTGGTACTCCCACTCGAAATCGGAAATGACTCGCAGCCCGCGCACGACGGCCTGCGCGCCAACCTGGCGCGCGAAATCTACGGTCAGTCCACCGTAAGAAGTCACACGCACATTGGGCAGGTCGGCCAGGGCCTTCTTCGCCAGCACGACGCGCTCCTCGATGGTGAACATCAGGTTCTTTGCCGGGCGGTTGTAGACGGCGACCACTAATTCGTCAAAGATGTGGGCTGAACGAGTGGCAATGTCCACGTGCCCCAGGTGAATCGGATCAAAGGTTCCGGGGTAGATAGCGATGTGATTCAACTGATCTCTCCTTCTTCTTGCCAGAATCGCACCACCCGCCGGGCGAGCAGACGATTACGCGGGTCGGTCAGTTCTGGGTCGGTTTTGAAAAAGCGACGGGCGGCCTCACGAGCGGCCTCGACCAGTCGCAAGTCGGTGATGTGGGCCAGTTTAAGCTCTGGAAAGCCCGACTGGCGGACGCCGATGAACTCGCCCGGCCCGCGCATCTCCAGGTCCTTCTGCGCCAGCGCGAATCCGTCGGTGGTGCCCTCGACCGCGTGCAGCCGTTCCTGTGCCTCGGGCGACGAGGTGTCGGAGACGAGCAGGCAGTAGGAGGCGTGCTCACCTCGGCCCACGCGGCCCCGGAACTGGTGCAGTTGCGCCAGACCAAAGCGGTCGGCTCCCTCGATGAGCATCACCGTGGCGTTGGGCACGTCGATGCCCACCTCGATGACCGAGGTGGCGACCAGGATATCCAGTTCCCCCTGGGCGAAGCGGGCCATCGTCGCTTCCTTCTCCTCGCCCTTCATCCGCCCGTGCAACAGGCCCAGTCGCAGGTCGGGGAAGACGTACTTCTGAAGCCGTCGGTGCTCGTCCACGGCGGCTTTAGCCTCGACTTTTTCCGACTCTTCAACCAGGGGACAGATGATGAAGGCCTGGCGGCCTTTTTCTACCTGGCTGCGCACAAAGGCATAGGCACGTTCCCGCTCGGTGGGCAGAATCAAACGGGTGACGACAGGCTGGCGTCCCGGCGGCATCTCGTCGATCACCGACACGTCCAGGTGTCCCCAGACGGTCAACTGGAGAGAGCGGGGGATGGGCGTGGCGGTCATCACCAGCAGATGTGGGTTGTATTCTGCCAGGGCTTTAGCATCTGCGGCCTCTACGCCCTCTACGGGACCCTGTCCCTTTTGCCGCAGCGTGGCCCGTTGCTCCACGCCGAAGCGGTGCTGCTCGTCGATCACCGCCAGCGCCAGGTTCTTGAACTGCACGCCAGCCTGGATCAGCGCGTGAGTGCCGACGACGACGTCGACGCTGCCATCCTCCAGCCCGGCGAGGATCTCTTCTCGTTCCTGCCCGGTGATGCTGCCGGTGAGCAGGCGAACGGCTGGGCCGCGCTCGCGCCCCGGCATTTCTCCCAAGAGACGGCTCAGAGTCTGGTAGTGTTGCTCGGCCAGGATCTCGGTGGGAGCCATCAGCGCCGCCTGGGCGCCCGCGGCTACCGTCAGGGCCATCGCCGCCGCCGCGATGACGGTCTTGCCCGATCCCACGTCACCTTGCAGCAGCCGGTTCATCGGCTGGCTCGAGCGCAGATCGGCCACGATCTGTTGTAGCACTCGTTGTTGGGCCTGGGTCAGTTCGAACGGCAGACCGTGGATAAAATCGCGCAACGTGGCATCGTCCACCGGCAAGGGTTTGCCGGATACCGAGCGCCACTGATGACGCTGGCGTAACATGCCGATCTGCAACACAAATAATTCGTCGAACGCCAGCCGGTGGCGCGCCTGTTCCAGCAGCGTTTGACTGTCAGGAAAGTGGGCCTGGACGATGGCCGTCTCCAGGTCCAACAGATTTTCCTCCTGCCGCACCGGGGTCGGCAAATAGTCGGGCAACCGTTTGGACCAATACCCGACCGTCCGTTTCATCAGATTGCGCAGCCACCGGGCATTAAGCCCGGCGGTGAGGGGATAGACCGGCACAATGCGAGCGGTATGGAGCAACTCTTTTTCCAGCCGCTCCCACTCGGGGGAGTTGAAGCAGAGTTGTCCCAGGTATTCGTCCACCTTGCCGCTGACGACGATCTGCTGGCCGGGCTTGATTTTGTCGGCCAGGTAGGGTTGGTTGAACCAGGCCACTTCGACAGTACCGGCTCCATCGGAGAGCTCGGCTTTGAAGATGTTCCCGCCGCCTCGGGTCTTTTGTACGTACGCTTTCTGCACCTTGGCGATAATGGTCACCTCTTCGCCATATTCGAGCCGATTGATGGGCTTGAGTTGCGAAAAGTCGTCGTAGCGGCGGGGCAGCAGGTAGAGCATATCGCGGATGGTGCGGACGCCCAGTTTGCCCAGCCGCTTGGCTCGCTGCGGGCCTACACCGCGCAGCACGACGACCGAGGAATCGAGGCCGGTCCGTTCAGGGGACGGTTGAGTTCGCGGCTTTTTGGCGTGCTCTGGGCGCTCCACTCGTTTTTTCGCTTGCCCTGACTTTTCTTGGGACGGCGCTTCCTTGAGCGTCTCCAATAACACCGACATCGCTTCTCGGCGAGCGGCAGGAGCGGGGAGGCTACTGTAGGCGCGTAGCTGGTCGGCCACTTTTTGGATCCAACCGTCCGCCTCGGGTCCAAAGGCCCTTTGGGTCTCTCGCAGCCAGGTGTCCGTGTAACGGGCCAGGCCACCGACGACGGCCCGATCTTGATATTTCTCCTGTTCTAGCTGGAGGATCTTGGTCAGTCTTTCAATAGGTTTTGTCATATCAACTCGCAGTTACGGCAGCGACGCCCAGCCCTCGCGGTCCCACGTGAGCGCCGATGATGGTAGTGGTGAGCGTGGTGATGAGATGTTCAGGCGGGCAGAGATCTGCCAGGTACTGGCGCATCTGTTCGACCTCAGGAGCGCAACTGTGGAGGAGCGCCAGGCGTTCCAGCGGGCCTAATGCGCGCGTGAGTTCTTCCAACCGCTCGATGGCTCTCCGTCTCGTCCGCACCCGTCCCACGTCCCTGACCTCGCCCAGCATCACCGCGATGATCGGCTTGATGCGCAGTATCTGGGCCGCTTTCGCCCGCGCCCAACTGACCCGTCCACTGCGGCGCAAATACTCCAGAGTGTCGAGCGCCGCGTAGACGTGCACGCAGGGCTTGATGTGCTCGATCAGGGCCAGGATCTCCTGGGCGCTCTTGCCCTCGACGGCGGCCTCGGCTGCCGCGATGACGATCCATCCCAGCCCCATCGTGACCTGCCCGGAGTCAACGACGTGTACGTTCACTTCTGGAACCTCTTGCGCCGCCAGGTGAGCGACGTTGTACATCCCGCTCAGGCGGCTCGAGACGACGATGGCGATCACATCGTCCGCCACGTCGCTCAAGTTACGATAGGCCGTGCTGAACTCGTGGCTCGGCGGCACGGCGGTGGTCGGCACCGTCGTCATCGCGGGCAGTTGGGCGTAGAATTCTTCTCGATCGAGTCTTGTTGAATGACGCTCCGAGCTCTGTGGAGGGGCCGTCACCGGCAAGGGTTCATCTCGATAGCTGTGTCCGTTCATCTGAACGTAGGCGGGCACGACGGTGATGTGCAGTCGGAATGCTATCTCCGGTGGCACATCGGACGTGCTATCGGTGAGAATGCGCACTTTTTTCATCAACTAAAAACCGGTCTCCGGGAACCATATCCCTCGTATACCAATAACCCTATCGCGTCTGGGCCGACGTGAGAGGCCAACAATGGGCCGTAGAGTAAGAGCGGGACGTTGCGGCCCTGGGCGATAATCTCCATATCATCCCGCAGCCACTTGGTCTCTTCTGTGGGATAGGGTGTGCTCTGCAAAATCGCTATCTGTTCGATGCGGGGGAATTCATTCGCGAAATCGGCCAGTTTGCCGATGGCTCGATCTCGACCGATGATCTTTTCCATGGGAATGATCTCGCCTCTTTCGATAGCCAGAAAGGGCTTGTTGTCCAACATAGTCCCCAGGATTGTCTGACTTGGGCTAATCAGTCCACTGTGCCCCAAATAGTCCAGTGTATCCGTAGTAAGAGCAACATAGATATGCCGAAGCATCCCTCGAATCTGGCGCACGATCTCCTCCAGGGGGACAGATTGCCGGGCCAATTCCGCCGCCTCTTGCACCAGGATGCCCAGGCCCAGGGAGAACGTCTCTGAATCTAGGACGACGATGTCGCGCCGTCCGAGGAAACCATGAGCGGCCCGTTGAGCTTCACGGCAAACGAAGCTGAGACCCGCCGAGGAGTGGAGCGAGATAATCTGGTCAGTTTGGCGCGTCAAACGACCGTAGACGCGCTGGAATTCTTCTGCCTTCGGTCCGACGATCTCGGGGCGGACCCGATCGTGCGCCATGCGGAGCAGCAGCTCCTCGTGATCCAGCTCGACTCCATCCTGATATTCTTGCTGATCGATCCGGATGGTCAATGGTACGACGGTGATGTCCAACCGTTCGACAACGTCAGGATCGATGATTGCAGCACTGTCGGTGACGATATACACTCTGGACACAGAACCTCCAAGGCTAGGTGGTTAGAGGCTGGCAGCTAGTACTACAATGAGATTTCACTATCTCCGTCACCCTGAGCGGAGCGCAGCAGAGTCTAAGGATCTCTAATTTCACGACGTGAGATTTCTCCATGTGGCGTCGCGCACCGCCGCCACACGACGCTGCGACTCGACTCCACTCCACTACCCTTCGAAAAGCTCAGGGCAGTCAGCTCCGTTCCGTTCGAAATGACGACTGTTCCAAAGCCTCGTTGTAGTACTAGGTAACTTGCAGAAAGTTCCTTCAACTCTTTTAGCCTACACGTGCGGTTTTTTGTGCAAGAAACTTTCTGTTACCTACTTGGCGACTAACGACTGACGGTTAAACACTTATTCCACCGAAAGAATGTACGGATAATGAGGCTGTCCACCGGCGACGACCTCGATCTCTTGTTCGGGCCAGTCCTGCCGCAAGAGATCGGCCAATTGTTCCGCCTCGCCTTCACTGACACCCTCGCCATAATACAGGGTAACGATCTCGTGTTGATCGGAACTCATCTCCTTCAACAGTGCTCGCACGACGTTTTCAACGATCTCGCCTTTCACTTTGAGCGTTCCGTTGTGCAGGCCGATCACCTCTCCTTCGTCAACTTGCACGCCGTCAACCGTCGCCGAGCGGTTGGCGAATGTGATCTCACCGGTCTCAACGTCTCCTAACGCATCGGTCATCGCAGCCACGTTGGTCTCTAAATCGGCCTGGTAGTTGAATGCCAACAGCGCCGCGATGCCCTCCGTGACAAAACGACTGGGGATCACGGCCACGGATTTATCGCTGAGCGTGCAGGTCTGATTGGCGGCCAGGATGACGTTGCGGTTGTTGGGCAGAATGACGATCTGATCGGTTGGCAGATTCTCGCTCGCTTCCAGCAGATCCTTGGTGCTGGGATTCATCGTCTGGCCACCGCGCACGATGGCGTGAACGCCCAGGCTCTGGAAAACGCGGGCCAGCCCGTCGCCAGGGACTACAGCCACGATGCCAATGCCCTCGATCTCTTGGCAGATCTGAGCGGGGCCTCTTTGCTCGACGATAAATTCCTGATACTGCGCCTGCATGTCCTCCACCACGACATCGCGCAGCGAACCGAGGCCGGCCCCGTAACTGATCGGTATGCCGGGATCGTGCACGTGGACGTGAACCTTGAGCGTCGTGGGGTCGCCGACGACGAGCGCGCAGTCGCCCATCTCCGCGATGCGCTGGCGGATGGCGCTCACGTCGAGTTCGTTTCCGACGACGAGGAATTGCACGTCATACTCATAGCCGGCCACGACCGGCTCCAATTCCTGCAACCGAGTCGTCGGTTCGGCGATTTGAGGACCTTCGATCTCTGCGGCGACGGTCTCCCCTCGCATGTGACGCAACATGCCCTCCAAAATGATGAACAATCCCTGGCCGCCAGCATCCACCACCCCGGCCTCTGCGAGCACCGGGAGCAGCGCGGGAGTCATCTCGACGGTTTCGTGAGCGGCGAACACGATCCGTTCCAACAGGTGTTCCAGGTCCTCTGTATCTTTGGCCGACTTGGTCGCCGTGTCAGCCACGGCGCGGGCGACGGTGAGGATGGTGCCTTCGACAGGCTTGAGCACGCCCTTGTAGGCGGTCGCCGACGCTTCTCGGCAGGCGGCCGCCAGGTCGTCGGCGCGGTAGACTTTTTTCCCGTCCAGGCTACGCGCAAATCCACGCCAGATCTGGGAGAGGATGACGCCCGAATTGCCCCGAGCGCCCATCAGCGCGCCGTGAGCCATCTGGTGAGCCATGCGCCCCACGTGGCGTTCCGACGAGTCCTCGATCTCGGCCCAAGCGGAACGCATCGTCAACACCATGTTGGTTCCTGTATCGCCGTCGGGCACCGGATAGACGTTGAGCGCGTTGATGGCAGCCTGGTGGTGTTGCAGCCAGGTCAGCGAGGCTTTGATCAATTGCTTAAAGCCCTGACCGTCCGTGCCCAGGGGTATGGACCGCTGTGTATCTGCTGATGATCTTTTGTCTGTCGTCAACCCGCTTCTCCCTAGTGAGTGGTCGTTCGTTTCTGGTCGTCAGTGGCAGGTGGTTCGCCGCTAGTCCATGTTGCTGATGCGCAACCTCTCGACGTGGACGTTGATCTCGGCGACAGGTATGCCCAATGCTCGCTCAATGTTGAACTTGACCACGTTCATGATACTGCGGGCCACAGCCGCGATGCGAGTCCCGTACTCGATGATCACGTACACGTCAATGATAATCCGACCTTCCTCGATGCGCACCTCGACCCCGCGCTTGCGCTCCCGGGAGAGCGCATCGGCGATACCGGTGGTGAGGTCTTTGGCTGTGGTTCCTACGACGCCATAACAGGTCAGCACGGCCTCGTTCGCAATGCTGGCGATGGCCGTGGGCGAGACTTGGATTCGGCCGCTGTACTGGACTTGAGGCATATTTCTCCTCGACCTCTCATGGTTGCACGAAACGTCAGCTTGGCGTATAATTACGGTCTATTACGAATATCGGAGGTGACACTTTAATGGCAAAATGTGAAATGTGTGGCAAAGGCCCTCAGACCGGGCACTATGTCAGCCACTCCAAAAAAGCAACGAAACGTCAGTTCAGACCCAATATCCAGCGCAAACGATTGGAAATTGATGGTGAGATGCGCCGGATATATATCTGCACGCGCTGCCTGCGGACGCTGAACAAGACCTAGTGGGGACATCGCCGCCGTGTACATTGGCCGGGGACAAGTCCGGCGGCGTTGTCCAAGTCAATCTTGCGCCGCCCCCCTGCAAGTGAGGGGCTTCTTTTTGTCTGCTCGTGGTTCGCGTGTGTTCTTCTCTGCTCACCGTCTCTTGTATACTTCCTGGCCTCGCTTCCACACCACAGTCATTCTTCAGCAAGCTGTACCATATTGCGCGCTCGATGATCGATGGGGCGCGGCCACTGTCGCATATAATACACCGGAATGCTCAGAAAATCAAGGGACTTTTGGTTACAGTTCCGAGACAGTTGAAGCGGCGATGCAATTGTGGTACAATAAGCAGGAATTGGGCGCAACACGGAAGGGATAGGATGTGGTTGGAGGATTAGAGCAGGCGCACGTCGTTCACGTTCGACCAGCGCAGATTGGGGACGTTTGCTTGCTGTTAGAGCCGACTCGAGAGGAAGAGATCCATCAACTTCGACGCCATCAGGCAAATCTTCAATCACTTTTCGGTGGGATTCCCACCGAAAAGATCCATCTGACTTGTCAACGCTTCGTCTGCCGTGACGGACTGATAGGAGAACTGGTTGCAGAGTTGGCGGACGACCTCAGGCCAGTGGCCCATGTCGCAATAAAGGCCACCGGGCTAGAGACGCTGTACGTTCCCGTGCGGCAGACGAGCATCTTGAAATGGCGCATCGAGATATCGAAATCCCTGAAGGATTTTGTAGCCATCGTAGAGCGGAGAGTGTTAGCGACAGGGATACAACCGCTGTATAAAGCAGGATTTGTATCCTCGTTAGTGACCGCGCTGAGGGAGGTTGCCAAGCTCGATAAAAAAGACTGCGATCAATATGACGAATTACCGTATCATCTTTTTACGGGAGAAAGGGTCAGTCTATCCAGGATCGAGGGCGTCAACAAATTTGATACACTGGCGACGATCTATTGGGGACGATGAAGAAGAGGACGGATTGCGTGGCAACTGAGCCATTAAGCTGCATTTTATTCTTGGAAAGATGTGCAAGATCAACACACTCGCCGACAAATCTGAAATTCTGGCCTACCTGGAAGCCGACCGGCTTTACACGGCGTACGCCATCGGCGACCTGGAACCGGGGATGTTCGAGCAGTGCACCTGGGTCGGGGCGGAAAAGGCAGGCCACTTACAGGCTATGGCACTGTACTTTCGTGGCCTGAAGCTGCCGGCCCTGCTCCTGATGGGGGATGTGGACGGCCTGCGGGCTATTCTTGAGGAGGACGCCCTCTACCCTGAGCAAGCCTACCTGACCTGTCGCGCAGAGCACCTGACGCTGGTTCGGGACTTTTACACGTGGGATGAGCCTACTCCGATGTGGCGCATGATATTGCAGCCTGCGCGCTTCCAGCCCGTGAACGGTGACTGTATTCAGCTTGGGGTTGCTCACTCCGATCAACTGACGGAACTGTACGCTCTCGGCGAGGGCAACGCCTTTGGCCCCTCGCAGGTGCAGCAGGGTGTCTTTTACGGTGTGCTCGCGAGCGACCGCCTGGTGGCGGCTGCGGGCACCCATCTGGTCAGTCGGACCTACGGAGTGGCGGCGGTGGGCAATGTGTTTACCCATCCCGACTTTCGAGGGCGGGGCTATGGCACGGCGAGCACCAGCGCTGTCGTAGCGGAGTTGCTGCGGCTCGGCATTCGCGATGTTGTTCTCAACGTCGGTCAGGAGAACGAGGTGGCCGTCGGCGTCTACGAGCGATTGGGCTTTGAATGTTATTGTCCTTTCCTCGAAGGTCCTGCCTCGGCTGTTTGAAAGAAGTTGTATTGTGATTGATTACGATAAACAGGCGACTGAGTACGCACAACACCGCCGGGTTCATCCAGAGGTTTTGAAAAACATTCTCACCGACGGAGGCATTCATGGTGCTTCTAACGTGCTCGAAGTGGGATGTGGCACGGGCAATTACTCGGTTGCTCTGGAAACAGCGGTCGGTTGCTCGTGCTGGGGGATCGATCCTTCTGAACAGATGTTATCCAGGGCGAAAGGGCGTTCTCAAACCATCCGGTTTCAGCCGGGAGAGGCCGAATCGCTCGATTTTCCAGCCGATCTCTTCCATCTGGTGTTTTCGGTGGACGTGATTCATCACGTGGATGATCGCTCGGCATATTTTGGAGAAGCATATCGGGTGTTGAAGCGGGGAGGCAAAGTCTGTACCGTCACCGACTCGGAGGAAATTATTCGCCACCGACAGCCTCTCGCCAGCCACTTTCCCGAGACTGTCGAGATGGAGTTGAAAAGGTATCCCCGAATTGGCGAATTGCGAGTTCTTATGGAAAGCGTCGGGTTCGATGCTATCCACGAGACGACGGTGGAGTTTGCCTACTCCCTGGACGATATTCAGGCATACCGGGACAAGGCTTTTTCGAGCCTACATTTGATTTCGGAAGAAGCGTTTCAGATGGGCATGGCACGCATGGAGCGAGATCTGCGCGAGGGACCAATCCCCTGCGTATCTCGCTACGTGCTTTTATGGGGAACAAAGAATTGACCCCTTGAACTGCGACGATAGTGGAGCGTTCAAGAGTCGTGTTAGGAGAGTTGAGAAGACGAATGTCGGATAGTACGAGAGAAGAAAATGGGAACTGGTTGGATCCAATAATCAACCCGATGGTTATGAAAGGACTCGGCGTCTCTTTGAATAAAGGAACGGGCGGCGGCAGTACGCTTCGAGCTTCCTCGAAACTCCCGATCTTGCCGCTGCGAGGTTTGGTCGTTTACCCGATGACGGCGGTGCCGGTTCGCGTCGGGCAGTCGCGCTCCATCCAGTTGGTTGACGACGCCGTGAGCGGCGATCAGATCATCGGTCTCGTGGCCAGCCGCGAGCCGGAACTGGAGACGCCGGGGCCGGATGACGTGTACCGGGTGGGAACAGCGGCAGCCGTTCACCGATTGTCTAAATCGACCGATGGCACGCTCACGCTGATCATACAGGGGCTGTTGCGCATCCGCATCGACGAGTTCGTCGACGAATCGCCCTATCTCACGGCCCACGTGTCCGCGCTTCCCGAACGGATCGAGACGACGTTGGAGGTCGAGGCGATGCGGCGAAATATCCTGGATAACTTTCGCCGTCTGGTCGAGTTGGTCCCCACGATTCCCGACGAGATGAGCACGCTGCTCATCGACGTGGACGATCCACTGCAACTCGTCTACGCCATCGCCAATCACATGCGGCTTGACCTGGAGGATGCGCAAAAGTTGCTCGAGTTGAACAGTCTCTCGGCCAAGTTGCACCTGCTGCTGACCCTAATGACGAGGGAACTGGAGGTGCTCGAGCTGAGGCGCAAGATCCAGAGCGATGCCCAGTCGGAGGTACAAAAGACGCAGCGAGAATACTTTTTGCGCGAGCAGCAAAAGGCGATCCAACGGGAGCTGGGCGAGGCGAGCGAGCAGCAGATCGAGGTGGAAGAGTTCCGCGAAAAGATCGAGGCGGCAGGGATGCCAGAGGAAGCGGAGAAGGAAGCCGACCGGGAACTGGACCGCTTGAGCAAGCTGCCCACCCACGCGGCCGAGTACGGCGTCATCCGCACCTATCTGGATTGGTTGACCGCGCTGCCGTGGAACGTTCAGACCGAGGATAACCTGGCTATCGAGCACGCCCGCCAGGTGCTCGACGAAGACCACTACGATCTGGACGACGTCAAGGAGCGCATCCTGGAATACCTGGCCGTGCGCAAGCTGCGGGAGGAGCGCAAGGAGGAGCTTGAACAGACACAGTCGTCCGATCTGATCCGGCGCGAGCGGGAGGGCGTCATCCTCTGCTTTGTGGGGCCGCCAGGCACGGGCAAGACCAGTCTGGGGCAGTCCATCGCGCGGGCGTTGGGACGCAAATTCATCCGCCAGTCGCTGGGCGGCGTGCGCGACGAGGCCGAGATCCGCGGCCACCGCCGCACCTACATCGGGGCAATGCCCGGCCGCATCATCCAGGCGCTGCGGCGGGTCGAGTCGAACAACCCGGTCTTTATGCTCGACGAGGTGGACAAGTTGGGGAAGGACTTTCGCGGCGACCCGGCATCCGCGCTGCTGGAGGTGCTGGACCCGGAACAGAATCGCGAGTTCCGCGATCACTACCTGGACGTACCCTTCGATCTCTCCCAGGTGATGTTCATCACCACGGCGAACCTGCTCGATCCGATCCCGGCGCCGCTACGAGACCGGATGGAAATCCTGACGCTTTCGGGCTACACCGAGTTGGAGAAGGTGCAAATCGCGCAGGAGTATCTCATCCCCCGCCAACTGCGCGAGAATGGCTTGTGGTCCGAGGAACTGAGCTTTACCGACGGCGCGCTGCGCAAAGCGATCCGCGACTATACCCGCGAGGCCGGGGTACGTAACCTGGAGCGAGAGATCGGACAGGTCTGTCGGAAAGTAGTGACCGGCATCGCCGAGTCCCCCGCCCCTACCTCCCCCCCATTGGGGGGGACAGAGGGGGGGGTGCGAGTGACGGCGAAGAACGTGTCCAACTTTCTGGGCAAGCCGCGCTACTTCCCCGAGACAGCGCTGCGCACCCAGTTGCCGGGCGTCGCGACCGGCCTGGGCGTCACGGTCGCCGGCGGCGATCTGCTGTTCTGCGAGGCGACCAAGATGGCCGGCTCCAAGGGATTCATGGTCACCGGGCAGTTGGGCGACGTGATGAAAGAATCGGCGCAGGCGGCGCTCAGTTATGTGCGTTCCAAGGCCGGGGAGCTGGGCATTCCAGAGGATCTCTTTGAGAAACACGATATCCACCTGCACGTTCCAGAAGGCTCGGTGCCCAAGGATGGCCCCTCGGCCGGGGTCGCCATCGTCACCGCCCTCGCCTCGCTGCTGACCGAGCGTAAGGTGCGCAGCGACGTGGGGATGACGGGAGAGATCACATTACGCGGGCAGGTGTTGCCCGTGGGCGGCATCAAGATGAAAGTATTGGCCGCTCACCAGGCCGGCCTCAAGACCGTCATCCTGCCCAAGCAAAACGAAAAAGATCTAGATGACGTACCCGATGAGGTACAGAGCGCGCTCGAATTTATCTTGACCGAGCGCGTCGACGATGTATTTGCGGCTGCGTTGCTGCCCGATGGCGCGACGCCATAGATAAAGAAAAGGAAAATGAAACAATGACCACAATCTGCGTGGTAGACGATGATCAGGTCTTTCGGGAGCTTCTGACGACGATACTTGATCTGGAAGGATACGAATCCGTCGTTCTTTCCGAGCCAGAAACTGTGGTTCCGACGGCGCGACAGGTGAACCCGGCCCTGATATTGATGGACGTGCATATCTCGCAGGGAGACACGCTTCCCATTTTGCGGGAACTCAAGGCGGATGAAGCGTTGAAAACGGTGCCGGTGGTCATGACTTCGGGCATGGATCGTTCTGATGAATGCCTGGACGCTGGCGCCGACAAATTTATCCTCAAGCCTTTCCGCCCGGCGGAGATGCTCGCAGCCATTGCAGACTTGATCCCATAGACATTTGGGGGTATCAGGTCATGCGAGCCTCTCTTATTTTATTTAACAGGATCCAGTAAAAGGATACAAACAAGGTGTAACATGACAAAACGAAAAACGAGAGGTAACCCTTCGTGGAGACAAATTGATCTTCACCTGCATACGCCTGCCTCCGCTGACTATTTGGAGCCAGGTGTTTCTTATTTAGACATTCTCGAGGCCGCCGAACAAAAAGGCCTCGACATTATTGCGTTCACCGATCACAACACGGTGGCCGGCTACCGAGAGATGAGCGAAGAGGTTGAGAATCTGGAGATGCTCGACCGTCTGGGACGAATTCAGCCGAAGGAAAAACAGCGATTGGAGCAGTATCGCCGTTTATTGGACAAAATTTTGGTGCTGCCGGGATTCGAGTTCACCGCCACGCTGGGCTTTCACATTCTGGGTATCTTTTCTCCCGAGACTGACGTGCGAGAATTGGAGTTCATTTTGCGCCAACTCAATATCCCGTTGGACAAGATTGACGCCGGCAGCACCGAGGTAGGGGCGACGGACGACGTATTGACCGCGTACCGGGTGATTGACGAGGCCGGTGGCATCGTCATCGCGGCCCACGCGAACGCCAACCACGGCGTGGCGATGCGGCGGATGGGATTCGGCGGCCAGACCCGCATCGCGTATACCCAGGACCCTCACCTCCACGCGCTGGAGGTGACCGATCTGGAGAAAAAAGGTCGGCGCACGACGGTGCGCTTTTTCAACGGCTCGCGTCCCGAGTATCCCCGCCCCATGCGCTGCATTCAGGGGTCCGACGCTCACCGGCTGGTCCAAGACCCTCGAGATCCCCAGCACCTGGGTATAGGAGAGCGCACGACAGAGGTGTTGTTGGACGAGGTCAGCTTCGAGGCGCTGCGAGAGGTCTTTGTGGGGAATGACTTTGCTCTCACCCGGGCCTATCACCCGGCCAAAAAACCGGCTGACTTTATCCAGGAGGCGCGCGAGGAAGGAGCCACGATCATCCAGGATTTCCATGCTCGCCATACTCGCCGGGGCGGTCATCTCTATGCTGTCCTGGCGGATGTCTGTGCCTTTGCCAATACGAATGGAGGCACAATCTACGTCGGTGTCAGCGCCAATCCGAAAGAGCAACCCGTGGGGGTAAATAAACCCTCGCAGGTGCTCAAAGAGCTTCAGGCGGAAGTCGAGCGCCGTATCACGCCGCCCCTCGAAGTCACAGCAGACGTGAGAAAGACGCAAGGGAAGAACGCGGTGCGGATCGTGGTGCCCCGGGGCGAGGACGTGCCCTATGCCATTGACGAGAGCAAGATCTATGTGCGCAGCGAGGGAGAGACCAACATCGCGGTGCGGGACGAGATCGTCAGCCTGGTCAGGCGGGCACAACCAGGACTTGCAGTTGTGTCTCCGGAGGAAGAACCCGAGGGACACATCGACCCGCCTCGAACAGGGGTGGAGATTGTCGAGACCGTGAAGCGCAAGGGCACACTCTACCACACAATGCGCGACATGCGTAACGGCAACGAGATCAAGAACGTCACGCGACAATCGGCGCGGCGGCTGTGGCACTATGCCATCATCCAGGCCGAGGAGCACCCGGTGGACGAGAACAAGATCGACTGGTACGGAGACATCGGCCTCTTCAAGCAGCGGGATTATGCCGGCCGGACGCGCTACGACCTGGTGCAGCGGGAGGACGATAAACTGCGCGTTTACTACGGGGTGACGGAGGATGGCATTCACAGCGAGTGGGCGCAGTTAGTGGGATTGGAGAACAGTGAAGGAGCCTGATGAAATCCCGACATCGTTGGTTGGCGGTGTTGGTTTTCTTCGCGTTCATGCTCCTCCACCAGGCCGATAAGCTGCTCATCGGCCCGCTCACCACGCCCATCATCGAGACGTTCGGCATCAGCAAGGCGCAGATGGGCGCGGTGTTCACCGGCGCGCTCATCGTCGGGGCGATCCTCTACCCCACCTGGGGCTATCTGTACGACCGGTACGCGCGCTCGAAACTGCTGGCGGCGGCCTCGTTCTTGTGGGGCGCGAGCACCTGGCTCAGCGCCATCGCGCCCACCTATCCGGCCTTCCTCGCCACGCGCGCCTCGACGGGGATCGACGATTCCAGCTATCCCGGCCTCTACAGTCTGATCTCGGACTACTTTGGGCCGCGGGTGCGCGGCAAGATCTATGGGCTGCTCCAGCTCGCAATGCCCCTGGGTTATTTGCTGGGGATGATCCTGGCCCTGATGCTGCGCGACGTGGTGGGCTGGCGCGGCGTGTTCTACATCACCGGCTCGCTCGGCGTGCTGCTTTCTGTCCTGATCTTTTTCGGCGTGCGTGACGTCCCGCGCGGCAAGAGCGAGCCGGAACTGGCGGGCCTGGAAGAGATCGGCGTCTACCGTTTCGACCGAAAGACCGCCCTGGGGCTGTTCCGCAAGCGCAGCCTGCCGCTTCTCTTTGCCCAGGGGTTCTTTGGCGTCTTTCCGTGGAACGTCATCACCTACTGGTTCTTCCACTACCTGGAGACGGAGCGCGCCTACTCCTCGGACGAGGTGATGACGACGATGGTCGTGGCGGTGCTGGTATTGGCCTCCGGTTATTTCGTCGGCGGCGCCCTGGGAGATCTCTCCTTCAGGCGCACCCGGCGCGGACGGCTGATCGTCTGCACCATCGCCGTGCTCTTGGGCGCCGTATTGTTCTCGATCACGCTCAACCTCCCGTTGGGAAATCAGGCGCTCTTCATCGTGATGCTCAGCCTCACGGCGCTGTTCATCCCTTTCGCCTCGCCCAACGTGGTCTCGACGATCTATGACGTCACCCTGCCAGAGGTGCGCAGCACTGCGCTGGCGATCCAGTATTTTATCGAATCGGCTGGCGCGGCGCTGGCGCCCTGGCTGGCCGGCGTCATCGCCGACCGCTCGTCTCTGAAGGACGCCCTGCTCCTGATTTGCGTTTCCACCTGGGTGCTCTGTTCGATCTTTTTCGCTATCGCTGCCTATCTGGTGCCGCGTGACATCGAGGAGCTGCGCAGCCAGATGCGTCAACGGGCAGAATGGGAGCGAGGGGGAGCGTAGCGCGCCGGATAGGGTAAAAAACTTGAGCTTGGAACAAGTAAAAAGCGCAATGCCCCCAATTCTCCAAAAGCTCGTGCCAAAACAAGACTGGGCCTATGCGCTTACCTTGAGCATCCTGGCAGCTCTCCCCCGCCTGTACCGGCTGGATCTGGCCGAGTTCAAGTTGGACGAAGCGAACCATTACCGGATGGCGTACTTTTTGACGCGCGGCGCCTGGCGCTGGGTGGGTTCCACGTCCTCCATCGGCTTGCCCAAGCCGCCCCTCTTTATCTATACGACCGCGTTGCCGATGGCGTTGAGCCGCGATCCCCGGGTGGTCACGGGGTTCCTGGGGATACTCGCGGCTCTGGCTGCCGGCGCGTTCTATATCGTCTTGCGCCGTTTCCTCACCAGGAGGGCGGCTTTTGGCGCGGCGCTGCTCTTTGCGCTCAACCCGCAGGCGGTGCTCTATGCGCGCAAGCTCTTTACAGCCGATCTGCTCCCTCCACTCTGCACGCTCTTTCTGGCCGCCGGGGTCGCCTTTCTGGAAAGTTCGCGCCAACGCGCCAGGTGGATGGCGATACTTGTCGCGTTCACGTTCGCGCTCTTGGCCTTGACTACGTTCTCTCCCCTCCTGCTCCTGCCTGCTCTGGGTCTGCTTTTCCTGGAACGTCGCCGTGACCTGTCGCCGCTGCATTGGCTTGGCGCAGTCGTAGCTCTCGTACTGCCTTTTGTACCTTATCTCCTCGCTGTGATGGATCGTATCTCCAAGACGATATCTAGGGCCGGAGATATGTCCTCATCCACAAACTTTTTCGCTTTGTTAGATTGGATGTGGGGGTTGTTGTACGGTTCCCCCTGGCCTGGAGACATATTGAGCATTGCGGGAATTTTGGCGGTTATACTGGCGATTCTTTCGCTGACAGGTCTCTTGTTTCTCCTGAACGAAGCGCAGAAAAGAGAGGAGGGGAGATGGGCGCGTTTCTTCCTGGCGTGGGTATGTCTCTCCCCATTACTCGCGCTCGTCGTGCCCGTCGAGGTTCACAGGCATTATCTCGTCATCCTCTACCCGCTCCTGTTTGTGCTGCCCGCGGCGGGCGTGGAACTTGCCGCTCGCAAGGCCAGCGCAGTGGGTTGGATCACGTTGCTTCTTCTGGGCGTCGTTGCGATCTGGCAGGCGCAGACTTGGGGCGACGTTTTGCGCGCCGCAGCCGCCGGATCGGAGGGATATGGCACTCCCTTGGGCTATTGGCAGCGCGCCGCCGACCAGGCTCGCGCGCTCGCCGAAGAACAGGACGCGGAGGAGGTGCTGCTATTGATGCCCGGCGATCAACCCTGGGATGCAAAAGCCAACATCCTGGACGCCCTGCTGAGCGACACGCCGCACCGCGTCGTGAATGGGTACACGACGCTCCTTTATCCGCCTCACCCGGCCGTATTGGTGATCGCATCCGAGGTTGAAACTCCTGCCGCGCTCACCTTCCCCTGCACCCAGGACTTGGAGGCCGTCCTGGTCGCCTCGCCCCTGGGGGGGACGTATCGTTACCAGTTGTGGTCACCATCGCATACCGATGTGTCCTCGTGCACGCAGGCGCTGTCACCCGCCGCCGCGCAGTGGGCATCGGGAGTTCGATTGCTGGGATACGATGTCGCGGGAACGGCCCAACCGGGCGCAACCCTTCACGTCACGCTCCATTGGGAGACGACCCGGGGTCCGCTCGAAGAAGACGTGCATTGGTTCAACCATCTCGAGGATCAGGCCGGACACGGCTGGGGCCAGTTCGACCTCGTGGGGTGGCCCACGACGCGCTGGCGACCGGGCGATAGCGTGCTGCTGCACTTTGACCTCCCCATCGCCTCGGAGGCGCAACCCAGTCCCTATCTCCTCCGCGTGGGCCAGTACACCTACCCCGACATGGAGAACATCCCCATCGTGGACGATGCCGGGAACCCCACGGATTACGCAGTCACGTTGCCGGTCCCCGCGCCATGACGCGACGCCGTGAATTCCTCCTCGACGTAGCCTGTCTGGCGCTGCTGGCGCTGGCGGTCGCGGCGTTCTTCTGGCCCCTTCTCCTGGGCGGGCACTGGATTCCACGCGGCGGCGGCGATCTGGTCTCTTTTCTCTGGCCGATGCACCGCTTTGTCGCTCGCAGCCTGCGGGCCGGCATCGTTCCTCTCTGGAACCCTCACCTCTACAGCGGCGCGCCCTTCGCCGCCGATAACCAGACCGGCCTCTTTTACCCGATCCATCTGTTGACCTTTGCGCTCTTTGGCGAGCCGTCATACGCAGTGATGGAGGCGCTGGTCGTCTTTCACATCTGGCTGGCGGGCGCGAATGCGTTCGCTCTGGCGCGAGGGTTGGACCTGCGCCGACCCGCCGCGCTGCTGGGCGGACTGGCCTTTGCGCTCTCCGATCTGTTCGTGACCCACGTTGGCAACCTGAACCTCAACGCGACGGCGGCCTGGCTGCCGCTGCTCCTGCTGTGTGCACATCGCGCCCTGACGCGGAGAGGCGCTGGCTGGGCAGCCGGAGCCGGGGCAGTTCTGGCGGTGGCGGCGCTGGCCGGGCACGCCCAGATGTTGCTCTTTTTGACTCTGACGCTCGTGCTTTACTTGCTCTACCGGCTGGCGATCGACCGGCAACAGATGCTACACACGCTCGGATTGGCGGCACTTATCGTCGCCGTGGGACTGGGAGGGGCGGCGCTGATGCTGTTGCCAGCCTACGAGATGGCGGGACACACGGGCCGGGGCCATCTCTCCTACGAGGAGGCGACCCGCTATTCACTGCCGCCGCGAGCGTTGATCGGTCTGGTGGCCCCCGGCTTTTACGGGCGCGGCGCGATAGGTTTTTGGGGCCCCTGGAAGCGAGTCGAGGTGGGGTACGTGGGCGTGGCGACGTTGGTGTTGGCGGCGGTGGGTTTTGTCGCCCGGCGCGGTAGAACAGCGGATCGCAGGACAGCAACGGATGGGGGATTTCCCACCGGGTTCTTTGTTTTACTGGCGCTGATAGCGTTTCTCCTGGCGATGGGGAGCCACACGCCGCTCTATGGGTTGCTGTACCGCTACGCACCCACGTTCGATCAGGTGCGCGTACCGGCGCGGCTGATCGTGCTGGCCGATCTGGGATTGGCTGTGCTGGCGGCCTATGGACTGGATCGGTTGCTTCGCGGTGATTCTCCTCGACGCACTGTGTGGGTCGGGGCTTGTGGATTGGTCGCCGGGGGAATCCTGCTAGTCGTGGGCTTGCCGCAGGCACGAGCGTTGCCGCCTCCCGACCGCGTTTCGGCGGCCACGGCGAGCATCCTCGTCGCCGCCGCACTGCTGGGGATCAGCGGAATGCTCGTCTGGCTGGCGCGACGGTGGAAATGGGGCAGGTGGCTGCTCCCACTCCTACTGGCGGTCGATCTGATCGGATTGGGTTCGACGGTGGAGATTGAACCTAACGATCCCACGCTGGGCTTTCGCCACGAGGACGTGGTCGCCTTTCTGCGCCAAGACCCGGCCTTCTTTCGCATCGAGGGGAACGCCGGCGCCTGGCAGCCGGACGCGGCGCTGGTGCACGGCCTCTACGACATCGGCGGCATCTACAATCCCCTGGGGCTGGCGCCGTACCAGGCCTACCGCTGGGCGATGGGCGAGCGAGGCGGACCGCTCTACAATCTACTCGGCGTCAAGTACGTCCTGGCCGACAAGGGAAAGCCTCCCGGCGACGAGCAATTGGTACCCGTCTACACTGCGAATCCAGAGAGCGATGTCTATCTGAACACAGCCGCGTTGCCCAGGGCGCTCCTGGTCTACCGCTCGCAGGTGGCGCACGACCACGCGGCGGCATGGGAAGCGATCCACGCTCCGGGATTCGATCCCGCAGAGAGGGTAGTGCTGGAGCAGGGCGAGCCGTTGAGCGCCGATCCAGGGGATGGAGAGCGCCACGTCTCCTTCGTCCGCTACGGGTTGAACGAGATCGAATTGACGGCGCGCACGCCGGTGAGCGGGTACCTGGTGTTGAGCGACGTCTACTATCCAGGCTGGCAGGCGACGGTGGATGGCGTACCTGTCGAGGTGCTGCGGGCCGACTATGTCCTCCGCGCCATCCCGCTCTCTCCGGGCGAGCACTCGATCCAGATGACGTTTGCCCCGTGGACCTGGTGCGTGGGCCTGGCAGTGAGCCTCTTCACCTGGCTGGGGCTGGCGATCTGGGTTGCAAGACAGAGGCATAATCTGCGCCTACAAGTACTTGTCAAGTAACCTGTTCTGTGTTACAGTAATATTGCATGTTGTCAGCGGTCAGGATAATCCCTCAAGATGGCTTGACTGATGGGGGCCGGGCGTGGGTGAAGCTACGTGACGATGGAACCTGACAATGCGGCCTGTTAACACTCATCCGTGGGACGTGTCTCCGGCTGAGGCCAGAGAAATCCAGCGCCAAATGCGCGGGCGTGTGCTCGTGCAGCCACCCGACCATCAGCCCGAGAGCGTCGCCGGGGTAGATGTCGGTATAAAAGATGGGCAGGCGCGAGCGGCTGTGGTGTTGCTCTCTTACCCTGACCTCGTTCCCTTTCGGGCAGCTACGGCGGAGATGCCCGTTTCGTTTCCCTACGTTCCGGGATTGCTGGCTTTCCGCGAAGGTCCGGTGGCGTTGGCGGCGCTGGAGCAGTTGACGGCGCAACCGGACGTGCTGATATTCGACGCTCAGGGATTGGCTCACCCGCGCCGTATGGGGCTTGCCACTCACCTTGGTGTTTTGCTGGATGTGCCTGCCATAGGATGCGCCAAATCGCGCCTGTGCGGCGAGTACGAGGAGCCTGGCGAGCAGAAAGGCAGTTGGACACCGCTGGTTGACGGAGACAAGGTGATCGGCGCGGTCGTGCGGACGCGGGATGGCGTCAGGCCGGTTTTTGTCTCCATTGGGCATCGGGTGGATCTGGAAACGGCGGTGGCACTGGTGCTGAGTTGCGCTCCCAGGTATCGTCTACCAGAGACGACCCGCTGGGCGCACCGGGTGGCGGGCGGTGAGTCGTTAGGCGCTGGTTGTTAGTGGTTAGAGTTAGCCTCTGACCACGGATGAACATGAATTACACCGACGAAATTACACGGGCGGCGGCACTTTTGAGAGAAGCTCGCCACGCGATCGCGTTGACCGGCGCGGGCTCGAGCACTCCTTCTGGAATTCCTGATTTTCGTTCACCGGAGACTGGGCTGTGGGAAAAGGCGAATCCCATGGAAGTGGCGTCCATCTACGCCTTTCGCCGCCGCCCCCAGGCATTTTATGATTGGATGCGGCCGATGGTGCGGACGTTGCTGAACGCCGAGCCGAATCCCAGTCACCTGGCTCTGGCGGAGTTGGAGGCCGGCGGGTGGTTAAAAGCGGTCATCACCCAGAACATTGATGGCCTGCACCAGCGGGCCGGGTCGCGCGAGGTACTGGAATTACACGGTCATCTGCGAGAGGCCACCTGCATCAGTTGTTATAATCTGCTGCCCACGGGGAGATTGCTGGAGGATTTTCTCGCCCCTGGCGGGATGCCGCGATGCCCCGCTTGCGGTGGCGTTATGAAGCCAAACGTCATCCTCTTTGGAGAACAGTTGCCCATCGAGGTATTGAACGCCGCGCTGGCTCACGTCTACCAGGCGGATCTGATGCTCGTTGCCGGGTCGTCGCTGGAGGTCGCGCCGGCCTCACATCTGCCACTGGAGGTGCACAGGCGCGCCGGGCGACTGATCGGGGTGAACTTGATGCCTACATACATGGACGACATAGCCGAGGTGGTCATCCACGGCGACGTGGCCGACGTGCTGCCTCGCATCGCGCAGGCTTGCGCAGGAGAATAAGGACGATGGTAGAACTCGACGCTTCGCTTTCCCATCCCCAAAAGCACGAAGAACGTGTGGATTGGCTGGAACGACTGATTGAGATCAGCCGCTCGCTGAATTCGACCCTTAGCCTGGCCCCGCTGCTCGATCGCATCGTCAAGGCGGCACAGGAATTTACCGAGACAGAAGTGTGCTCCATTCTGTTGGTGGATCAAAGAAGAGGCCAGTTGTATTTCAAGGCAGCGACGAATCTATCGGGTGTTCGCTCGATCATCGTGCCGATGGAGGGCAGCATCGCTGGAACCGTCGTGCAGACCGGCAAGCCCCTCGTCGTCCCGGATGTCCACCAAGATCCGCGCTGGTCCCCCGGCGTGGACGAGCAAACCGATTTCACCACTCGCTCCATCCTGACGGCTCCCTTGATCGCCCGGGATAACGTGATCGGCGTGTTGCAGGCGATCAACAAGGAGGGGGGCGAGGATTTCACCGAGGACGACGTCGAACTGCTCACCTTGCTGGGCGATCAAGCGGCGGTGGCGGTGCAGAATGCTATCCTGTTCCAGCAATCAGATCTGATCTCGGAGATTGTGCACGAGATGCGCACGCCGCTCTCATCCATCATCGCCTATTCCGAGCTGATGCAGCGGCGGGGTGCGACGTTGGACAAGTGCCAGCAGTTTGCCGACATTATCGAGCACGAGGCGGATCGGCTCAGCGAGATGGCGGCTCATTTCCTGGATTTGGCGCAGTTGGAGTCGGGACGCGCCTCCATCGCCCAGGATTCGATAGAGTTGAGCACGGTGATTCACATGGCGATCAAGGTGCTGGCCGTGCAGGCGGATGAACGAGGGATTGGGTTGTCGGTCGATATTCCTGACGCTCTGCCGTCGATCCTGGGAGATGCCCAGCGCCTTCACCAGGTGATGCTCAATCTGGTGGGCAACTCGATCAAGTATTGCCGGCCGGGTGACGAGATCACGGTCGTAGTGCGAGTTGAAGGGAAATACCTGAGAGTGTCTGTGGTGGATACCGGCCCGGGCATCTCGGAGGACGCGCTGCCGCATATCTTTGAACGCTTCTACCGTGTGCCCGGCTCGGAGAAACGGGCGTCGGGGTCTGGATTGGGGCTTACCATCACGCAGCACATCGTCGAGGCGCACGGCGGCGAGATCGGCGTCACCAGCGAGGTGGGGAAAGGGACGACGTTTTCGTTCACCCTGCCGATAGAGGATGCGCAATAGCGTGCGCAATAGCGTGCGCAATAGCGCAAGTGTAGCGACGGATAAAGAGCCGCGCCATCAGGCGCGGCTCTTTGATTATCGGAACCGGGTTTCGCGAAAGGTATGGGTGTCCAGCGCCAGATCACCAAGTTGGATCGCATCCACTCCCTCCAGCGAGTTGAGAGGGGTGTATAGTGTGAGTGTGTTGCGCGCTGGATCGTTGGCGGTGACGATGCCCAGCGCCAGCGTGAATCCTTCGTCGTCCTCCAACGCCAACAACTGGTGGGGCTTGAAGGTAGGAGCAGGAAAGACGGCCAGCCGTCGCCACGCTACCTCCAACGCGCGCGCTTTCTCGAAATAGAGGCGAAACCGGGCGGCCCGATGTTCCTGGCGAACGGGTGCCGGTCGGCGCTGGACGGCCCGCGCGGCTCGGAGATCGATCACGCGCATGCGACGGCTGAGGCGCAAGGGAAGCAGCAAGTATTCCAGTTCGCTCCTGTGCTGGATGCCTACCACCACCTTTGGTTGCAGCAGCTCTATTTTCGCTCGCTTGAGCGCGCCGCCACCCTGAGTCGGATCCACCAGCCCGGTGGTGTCGAACACGACGGCAGCGGCTCCGGCTTCTCGTGCTTTCTGCACCAGCTTGTGCGCGCCGACGACGGTAGGTAGCATACGTCCGCGCGGCGAGACGCCGCCGACGAAGGCGCGAAAGCGCGGGCCAGTGGGCGGGAAGCTGTCGTCACCAGACTCGTTCAGCGCCAGCGTCATTGTCGTCGGTGGCCCCAGTGTGGCCTGGCCCATGTCCCCATCGACGAAAGCGATCCGCTCGTGGTGAGCGGTCAGGCGGCGAAAGAGGTAACGGGCAAAGGTTGACTTGCCCGTGTCCGGCGCGCCAACGATGAGGATGACACCCCCCAGCGATGAGAACGTGAGACGTTCCCAGGCAAGGGGAATTTGGACGTCAAGCTCGTTTTGTGTATGGACAGGTTGGGAGTTGCTGGCGCTCACTTGTCTGTCCAGAATGATTTGTCGGTGACTATTCTTCTGCGATAGTGATCGTCTCTATCACATCGCCGACGGCCATAGACTGAACGACATCCATCCCGTCCGTCACCTGGCCAAAGACCGTGTAGGCCCCATCCAAAAAGTCCGTTGGGGCCAAGGTGATGTAGAACTGGCTACCACTGGAGGCGCGCTCGGGGTTCACCTGATCGCTCTGTCGGGCCATGGCGATAGCGCCCTCGACGTGTTTCAATCCGATCTCGGCCGGTACGGTGTAGCCCGGCCCACCGGCGCCGGTGCCCGCCGGGTCGCCTCCCTGAATGACAAAGCCCGGCTCCACGCGGTGGAACGTCAGGTCGTCATAAAAGCCCTGGTTCGCCAGAAAGACAAAATTGTTGACAGTGAGAGGCGCGGCGCTGGCGTCGAGCTGCACGACGATGTCGCCTTTGGCCGTCGAGATGGTGGCGACGTAAGACTTGTTGGCGTCGATCTGCATCTTGGGTGGTTCGCTGTACATGTTGTTGCGCTCGACTGGATTTGCTGGCATGGATGCCTCCTTTGCCGGTTCGCCCGGCCCTATTGTGCATGAAGTCATTGTGGCGCTCAAGAGCACTGCGAAGATGCCGCCAGCCCACAACCAAGTTCTAAACAAGTTGTTCACAGCCCGGGATTGCTTCTGTCTG
>Ga0180434_10000822_pt1 | contig 45399 bp, 34 predicted proteins | sample SS_ome_7_FD_132453 | JGI IMG/M metagenome (GOLD analysis project Ga0180434, IMG submission 132453) | Hypersaline lake sediment archaeal communities from the Salton Sea, California, USA - SS_1_D_2 metaG | ecosystem: Environmental > Aquatic > Non-marine Saline and Alkaline > Hypersaline >... | reverse complement strand
CGATCTCCGAAATCCAAGCATTACAGTTGCTTAGGAGATCGGTGCCTGTCCCCGATCTCAACCATAGGCTATCTCCTTGCCTCGCTAGACTTTGCACAGGTATTTCTGAGACACAACACTAGGAGGCTGTTGAAAAAGTCCCATCTGCGGCGTTCGGCTTCATCCCTCGTCATTCGACGTACAGAAAGTACGCCCCATTCCTCGGGATTTTGCCTGCCTTGCATCTCGCCCGCATATTGCACGAAGCCTTCCACCGCTCTCGCGACGAGACTTCGTGCAATATGCGGGCTCTTATGGAACTTTTTGAACAGCCTCCAGCAGGCACTTTTTCAACGGCCTGCTAGAGTCTAATCCTCCACCTCCACGATCATCTCGATTTCCACCGCAATATTGAAGGGCAGGGCGTTCATCCCGACGGCGGAACGCGCGTGCCTCCCCTTCTCGCCGAACACTTCGACCAGGAGATCCGAGGCCCCGTCGATCACACCCGGCTGCTCCATGAAGGCCGGGGCACAGTTGACCATACCGAGAAGCTTGACGATCCGACGCACCTTGTCCAGGTCGCCGATCAGATCCTTCAGGGAGCCGAGGAGCCCTATGGCAACGATCTTTGCCGCCTCGTATCCCTCCTCCACGGTCAGGTCGACGCCCAATTTGCCCGTAACGACCCGGTCCTTTGCGACCGGACCGTGACCGGACAGGAAGACGAGATTTCCCGAGCGGACTCCGGGAACATAGTTGCCTACCGGGGCTGCGGGCGACGGAAGCTCCAGCCCCAGTTCTTTCAGTCTTGCATCAGCGCTCATTGCAGGCCTCCTCCGATGGGCCCTTCGTTGCCCTTCTTAGAATCGATGTTTTCCCGATAGCATTTCCTGGTACAGTTCTCTGCTCAACGGCTGATACGCATCCCCCTCCGGCAGGAGCACGTACAGGGGATCGTCCACGGCATTCGGATCGAACCCCTCATCTCTGAGCACCTTCTTCTTGATCTTGTGCGTGCCGGTCGTTTCGAATGCCTCTTTGAAGCGCACGAACTTCGGTACTGCGTAGGAGGGCAGGGCCTGACGCACGGTATCCGCCAGGGCCTTCAGATCGAAGGCCTGCACGTCCGTCGCCGGGATGATGGCCACCATCCCTGCTCGACCGTCCGTGCCCGGGATTACGACGCCGTACGCGGTTGATTCTGCAACCTGGCCCAGGGTATTGACGACCTTTTCCACCTCCGAGGTGGATACGTTTTCCCCCTTCCATCGGAAGGTGTCTCCAAGACGGTCGACGAACTGAATGTGTTTGTAGCCCTGGTTGAAAACCAGGTCCCCGCTGTTGAACCAGATATCCCCCTTCTCGAAGACGTCCCGGAAGATCTTCTTTTCCGTTTCCTCCTTTTCGGTGTAGCCGACAAAGGGCATGCTCTCCGAGATTTCGGCCAGCAAGAGCCCGCTCCCTCCCGGGGCCACCCTCTTCATGAAGCCATCCTCGCCCCGGACGGGTTCATCCGCGTCCGTGTCGTACTCCACGATGGAGTAGGGCGTCAGGCACATGCCGACCGTGCAGTCGACGTTCAGCAGGTTCGAGAAGATCAGGGGAGCCTCGGCGGCGCCGTAGAGTTCGTAAACCTTGGAGATTCCGAATCTCTTCTTGAAGGCCTTCCAGATATCCGGCCGAAGGCCGTTACCGACCATCGCCTTGATCGGGTTATCGTGGTCGTCCGGCCGTGCCGGCTGGTTCATCAAGTAGCGACACACCTCCCCAACGTAGATAAAGGAGTTTGCCTTGAACTTGCGCACGTCCGACAAGAACTGGCTCGCGGAAAACCTGCGCCTCATGGCCAGGGCCGTGCCGCATCCCGCAGCCGAGCCCCAGGCCACGTGGAGGCCGTTCGTGTGGCAGAACGGCAAGGGACAGTAGTAAACGTCCGAGGGCTTGAGGTTCATGACGATCTTGCCGAACCAGTACATGCCGTTGAACCAGCGCCGGTGGGTCTGGACCGAGGCCTTGGGCAGGCCCGTGGTCCCGGAGGTGAAAACATAGGCAAAGGGGTCTCCAAGCTTGACCTCCCCCGTGCTCGGGGGGTTGCTCGTGGGCTGATCCTTGATCGCCTCCGACAGGTTTTCGTACCCCTCGGGTGCGCCCGTCTCCCCGGATTCCGGCTGGAAATATAGCCTGTCATCCGCGGTCAACTCGAGCTCGCCCCTTATCTCCTCGAAGGCCTCGAGCAGTTCCTCTCCCACGATGAAGTGCCTGCCCCGGGTCAGGTTGATGCTGTAGAGAAGCACCTTTCCCCGCAGGTTCGGGTTGATCAGAGACGCGACCGCACCGAGCTTCGACAGTGCACCTATGCACATCAGAAGCTCGGGCCGGTTGTCCACCAGCACGAGGGCAATGTCGCCCTTGCTGACCCCTTGGGCGGTGAAGTGATGTGCGTATTGATTGATCTTTCTGTTGAACGCATCGTGGGTGATGCGAATGTCCTCATATAACAGCGCCGTCTTCCCGGCGTACTTTTCGGCATTCCGTTCGAGAATGGTCCCCATCGACATAGGGGTGTCATCCCGAGAACCCAGAATCGTCCGCATGGTCTTCGCGATAGAAGGGATTCGCCATGACAAGGACAGAAGGCCCGGCACGATTTGGGCGGGCTTGAGAATTTCGCCTGCTTTCTGTTGAACGTGGCTGTCCATGTTCCCCCCCCGTTACCCGTACGGATTTGTTCGAAGATCAACCCACTCGCCGACCCTTGCCCCTCCAGTAGATCTCGCGCAGGGCCTTCTTGTTCGCCTTTCCCAGTGGGGTCAGTGGAATGCTGTCCTTGAAATCGATCGATTTCGGGGCCATAACGCTGCCCTTCTTCTGCTTGCAGAGTTGAATCAGTTCCTCCTCCGATGCGGTCATGCCGGGCCTGAGGACGACGACCGCCTTGACTGCCTCGCCCCATTTCTCGTCCGGAATGCCGACGACCGCGGCCACGGCCACGGCCGGGTGCTCGTGAAGGGTGTCTTCGATTTCTTTGGGAAAGACGTTGAAGCCACCGGACACGATCATGTCCTTGGCGCGGTCCACGATGTACAAGTACCCGTATTCATCCTGCCGGGCCACGTCGCCGGTGTGGAGCCATCCGTCCTTGACCGTTTCGGCCGTGAGATCGGGACGATTCAAATACTCCAGCATGATGTTCGGCGCCTGGGCAACGATCTCCCCGGGCTCGCCCGGCGGAACCTCGCGTCCGTCACCGTCGACCAGCTTGATCCGGGTCGCCAGGGTCGGGCGGCCGCAGGAGGCGAGGCGGGCCACGAGGTGGTCTTCTCCCTCGAGGATGTGTTCTTCACGGGAAAGTACGGTCAAGGCCATGGGTGCCTCGGTCTGTCCGTAGATCTGTGTGAAGACCGGTCCGAAGGCCTGCACGGCCTCCCGGAGCCTTTCCGGCGCAATGGGAGCTGCACCGTAGATCAGGTTTCGCAGGCTGGATGTGTCGTATCGTTCCCGGTCCGGATGGTCCAGCAGTGCGTAGATCATGGTGGGCACCACCATGCCGGTGGTGACTCTTTCTTTTTGAACGGTTTCAAGAAACTGGGTCGGATCGAACCCGGTCAGGATGACCACCGACCCGCCACGGAGCATCACCGGGGGCACCAGCGCGCCGGCGCCGTGGGTCAAGGGCGTGGCCGCGAGGAATACCTCGTCCCGGCCGATGCCGAAGTCCAGGAGTTCCATGACCAGGCTGTTGACCATGGTGCGATGATTGTGCACCACCCCCTTCGGTACGCCGGTCGTTCCTCCGGTAAAAAGGATGAAGTACAGGTCGTCTTCGCTGACCTCGGAGGCAACGGTCTGGGGCGACCCCCGCCGGATCAATTCGGGCAGGAAGAGTTCGTCCTCCGGGACCGATGAGGCATCCGCGGCCAGGCAGACGACATGCTTGCATTCCTGGTATTCGGATTTGATCTTGTCGACCACCTCCCGGAAGGCTTCATGATAGACGATCCCCGAGGCTTTGGTCTCCTTGAGCATGAAGACCATGTCCTCCACCCGGAGATAGTAAGCAAGCGGAATCCGGACCGTGCCGCATTTTGCAAAGGCAAAGTCGATGAACAGGACCTCAGGACAATTCGGCATGAGCACGGCCAGGCGGTCGCCGTGCTCGAAGCCCAGACCTGTCAGCGCGTTGGCCAGACGGGTCCCGCTGTTGCGCAGGTCTCCGAAGCTCAGCCGGCGCTCTGCGCTGACGATGGCCGTTCGGTCCCCGTAGTGCAGGCACATGTAGTCAAAGAGATCCCCGACCGTCTTGCCCAGCATGTGACCTCCTTGTTCGCGAGGCACTCATTGGAGGGACAATATACGCTATATCGGCCAATGTCACCATCTACGATCTCGAAGCCCGGAACAAACGATACAGTTCTTCTCAGACAATCCACACTGCCATGCTATCCGCCATATGAAGCACCTTTCTGGTGACCCGTCCCATCGCAAAACCACTGACATCGGAAACACCGCGCCTTCCGAGAACAAGGGTCCCAAACCCGCCTGTTTCGGCTGCTCTTGTCAGGCCTTCTGCACGGCTCGTCATGTTTTCCAAGACTCTCGTGTAAACATTGTCCGGATGAAAGCCCGCATCCCTCAGCCGGGTTTCCGCTTCAGGATGACCACGCTCGATCTGGCTGCTGATGGCCCGCAACCACGCCTCTTCATGCTCGGCGCCGAAGACCAGGTCGGCACCAAAATGGATGCCCAACGATCTGACCACGAGACAAAGCATGACCGCAAGCTCTCTACCGGAGAGCATCGAACATACGAAATCCACTGCCCTCATCGATCCTTCAGACCCATCAAATCCGATAAGGACGTTCTGGGGTTCGGGAGATCCGCCGACCACGGCAATTGGAATCCTGTGGATTGTGTTGACCAGCTTATGGGCGACACTCCCCACCACGACATTCGTTAGGTTGCTGACGCCGGACCGCCCAACAACCAAGGCGTCGTAGCCTTGTCCAGCCTCCTCCAAGATATCCCTGGCGATACCGCTCTTCCTGTCTCGAACCATCTTTCCAATCCTATCTGTTGGGAATCCGGCCTGAACCAGCAAGTCGGCGCCTTTTTCCATGAATTCCTCGATATGCTTTTCAACCTGACGGGACCAGGTACTGATCGGAGCAATATCGGAAGCCAAGCTGGGATCTATTCCTAGATCCAGCAAGGATTCAGGGACTTCTGCTTGCACGTGGAACAGAACCACTTCGGTATGCGCCGGAGGGAGAAAGGCACCAACATACCGAATAGCACCCATAGCCTGGTTTGAACCGTCGATTGCCAAAAGAACTCTCTTGATGTTCGCCCCCATCTGAGAATCCCTCCCTGTTAAGGGGTTGTCATCCTGAAAGGGCCTTTCAGATGTCCATTTCGAACGATGCAATCAAGTTAGCGAGTCACAGTCTCCCCAATGCCTCCCGTGCTCGCGCCAGCCAGTGGCTTTGGGGGATTACCTTCATTTCCCGGTACATTGCCTCTGCTTTCTTCAGGTTCTGCAGGGCCCCCTCCTTCTTGCCCGCACGAGCGAAGAGCTCCCCCAGAAAGAGATACCCTTGGGCGGACGATGCTTTGAGCTTCCGTTCTTCGGCCATTGAGATCCCTTGCCGAATGTCTCTCTCCGCTAGTTCGATCTGTTCCGGGTCTGCACTACCTCTTGTGCTCCCGAGTGCGAGCCAGGCGCACGCTTCGTAAGACGTTGCATGGAACTGCTGGGAGAGTTTCAAGGCCTCCTCGGCAGAGTTCTTGGCATCGAGCAGGTCCCCGGAGGCCTTCTGGATCAAGGCCAGGCAATAATAGCTCAGGGGTAGCACCGTGGGCACGCCTGCTTCTCGCTGAGCCGTAACACCGCTCTGCGCATGATTTCTCGCCTTTGCGTGTTCGCCAAGAAGGAAATACCCACCAGCGAGTACGGACTCGGCTAACCCAAGGAACATGGGGCCTGCCTTTTCTAGATGGTTGATTGCCTCTCGAGAGTGCTCAACCGTTGCATTTCCGTCTCCTTCGTTATACGAGAACCAGGCGTAGAGCATCTCCAGAAACCCAGTTCCCCACTGATCATCCATGTCAAGGGCGTACCTTCGCCCTCTGTCCAGTACGGCCCTCCCTTCTTCGAAGTCCCCTAACCATCCCAGAGTCGTTCCGCACAGTGCGCTGAGGAATGAATGCACGGCATAGACCCTGCCGAAACGGTCTGTTTCTCTGTGATGTTCGTGGAGGGTGTCAAGAACCCTGCGCGAGATCTCGACCACTTTCAAACAATTGCCCGCATTGTAGTGGGCGGCGCAAATGTCAACGGCACCTGCAGCCATCAACTCGATCGCCCCCGCCTTTTCAGACTCGAGGAAACTCTTTTCAGAGTACTCCATCCCGAGCAGGGGGTTTCCTGTCATCGTATGATAGGTACCCATTCTGCTGTAAACCGTTGCGAGGCTCCTCTCGTCCTTCAGTTGCTTCGAAAGCCTCTCTGCCTCTCGGAGAATTTCGAGGTGGCCTTCCGGATAGCTCAACATCGCCATGGGCGTCATGAAAGAGAGGCAAATCTTCAATTTCTTCCGGTTCCGTTCTTCCGTCTCCGGTTGGCCTTCCAGCACCTGGATCGCCTCTTTGTAGAACTGGATGGCCTCCCAGTTGGAGTAGTTCCTTGCAGCCTTGTCTCCACAGAACGTGAGGTACTGACAGGCCTTCTCTGCACTCTCTCCCCTGGCGTAGTGGTAGGCCAGCATCTCGTAGAACTCTTCCAGCCTGTCCTTGTAGATCCTCTCCATGGCCTGGCCGATCCTTTCGTGGATCGCCCTCCTTCGCTTCACAAGCAGACTGTTGTAGGCCACCTCTTGGGTGAGGGCATGCTTGAAAATGTACTCGAGCTCCGGGAAAAGATGTATCTCGTAGATGAACTCCATGCCTTGCAGGTCCAGCAGTGAGGACTTCAAGTCGTCTTGCACGTCGACAATCGCCTCGAGGATGCGGAAGGCGAACTCCCGACCTATGACGGAGGCCACCTGGACAATCCTCTTCAGGTTCTCCGCGAGGCGGTCCAGGCGGGAAGCGATGATCCCCTGGATCGTCTCAGGCACGTCGATCTCTGAGAGCTTTCGGGAAAGCACATATCGGGTGTCTGTCTTCTGAATGGAGCCATTCTCCAGGAGACTGCTGGTCAGCTCCTCCATGAAGAACGGGTTTCCTACGGCCCGTTCGAGGATGAAGTCCCGGAGCTCGGGGGCTACCTCTGCGTCTTCCAGGATGGCCTTCACGAGCTCGACGCTTGATTTCAAGGTCAGCTGATTCAGGCCGATCCGGCGGAAGTAACTCCTGCTCTCCCACGGGTGGGTGTACTCGGGTCTGTAGAGGAGAAGCAAGAGCACCCTTGTGTTGGGGAGCCAGCCAACGAAATAATCCAGAAACGCTTCCGTGGTCTTATCGATCCAGTGGAGATCCTCGATGGCGAGGACGAGGGGCCTCTCCTGGCTCTCCCGGGTCAAGAGGGCCCGGACGGCCTCAAAGACTCTCTGCCGCCTCTGCATGGGCTCCAGTTTGAGATACGCTGGGTCCTCTATCTTGAGGGCGAGAAGGTCCTGAAGGGGAGAGAGGACGGATTCAAGCTTCTCGTCGAGCTTCAGGACCTTGTCGGTCATGCTCTTCCGGATGGTGAACTCCTGGTCCCTCTCCTTGACGCCAAAGTAGCTCTTGAGGATATCCAGTATGGGCAGATAGGTCATGGCCTCGCCGAAGTGGAGGCAGCGCCCCTCGAGATAGGTGAACGCATTCCGGGGGAGCCGGTTTCTGAACTCCAGGAGAAGCCTGGATTTCCCCACGCCCGCTTCACCCAGAATACCCACCACCTGTCCTGAGCCGGATTCGGCCCTCTCGTAGGCCTCCATGAGGGAGGCCATTGGGTTCTCCCTACCCACGAAGCGAGTGAGCCCCTTTGCCTGGGCGACCTCGATCCGGGTGGTCGCTTCTCCGGCCCGCAGCAGTTCGTAGGCTTCCTGGGGCTCCTTCTTGCCTTTGACTGCGGCCTTCCCAAGCGAATCGAACTCAAAAAACTCTCTTGCAAGTCGGTGCGTGTGGCCGGAGACAAGCACCGAACCAGGGTTTGCCCTCTCCTGCATCCTGTGAGCGAGGTTCGTGGTGTCGCCCACTGCGGTGTAATCCATCCGGAGATCATTGCCGATGGAACCCACGATCACCGGACCCGAGTTGAGGCCGACCCGTAGCCTGAAGACTGCCCCATGTTGCCGCTTGATCCTCTCTCCATAATCCTCGAGAACCTTCTGGATCGACAAGGCCGCATGACAAGCCCGCTGCGCGTGATCCTCATGGGCCACAGGCGCACCGAACAGGGCCATCACCCCGTCACCGGTAAATTGATTGGTCGTTCCCTCGTACCAGTGAATCTCGTCCATCAGGATTCTGAAGCATCCATCCATGATCTGGTGGACTTCTTCCGGGTCGAGGTTTTCCGCGAAAGAGGTGTAATTCGCCACGTCCGCGAAGAGGACCGTGACGACTTTCCGCTCGCCCTCGATGGAGCTTCGGGTGGTGAGGATCTTATCGGCGAGGTATTTGGGCGTGTAGGATCGGGGTTGGGAGTAATCGATGGCGGTGGATACCGACGGCTTCGTGAGGTCGGAACCGCACTCCTTGCAGAACCTTCTGTCTGGAAGATTCGGCGTCCCGCAGTCTGCGCAACCCGCCTCCAGTCTTACACCGCACTCGTTACAGAACTTGCCGTCGTCCTGATTCTCAAACTGGCACTGAGGGCATTTCATCCCGGCGCTTCTCCCTGTGGGGTCGGTAGGAGTGGCTCGGGGTGCTGTTTCTCGGGGGTGTTCTAAACTCTAGGAAATCAAGATGGGAGTGTCAACGATTTCTTTGCGTTTCGCAGGGATGTCGGCTTCCAGGGAAGGACAGGCTCGTCTCTATTTGACACGCCGAGAAGAATTCTCCTATGATTCGCACAGCCTTGACCGGGATGCTGCATCCGGTTTCTTCTGGTTCCTGTACGGAAAAGGGAGACGGACGAGAGCCATGGGAGATTCCTGCCGCAGGCGTTTTCCGGAAAGGCATGCCCTCGGGATGCCGGTACTGCTCATGGCCGTTTGGTTGGCCTGCCTGTGCTGGCCTGTTCAAGCGTTGGCCGAGGCGCTTGTCGAAAAACCGCCGAACATCCTGTTCATCCTGAGTGACGATCATCGATGGGACTTCCTGAGTTGCCTGGGACACCCCTTTGTGGAGACCCCCAGGCTGGATCGTCTCGCCGAGCAGGGGATTCTGTTCTCGAATGCCTTTGTGACGACCTCCCTGTGTACGCCGAGCCGGGCCAGCTTCATCACCGGCCAGTACGCCCACACCCACGGCGTGCAGAACAACCTGACCACCTGGAGAAACGAGAACGTTACCTTTTTGGAACTTCTGAAGAAGGTGGGCTATGACACGGCATTCATCGGCAAGTGGCACATGCCGGGACGCCTGCCCGAGCTGCGCGGCGTGGACCGCTTCATCACCTTCACGATCCAGGCCGGCCAGGGACGTTACTGGAAGTGCCCCCTCATCGTGGACGGCAGGGATGTGCCGTCCAGAAAGCCCTACATCACCGAGGACCTGACCGACTATGCTCTGGAATACCTCAAGCAGGAACGGAAGAACCCCTTCTGCCTGTACCTATCGTACAAGGCGGTTCATCACGAGTGGCGGCCGCCCCCGGATCTGGTGGACCTCTACAACGACGTCGAGCCGGACCTGCCGAAAGAGGCGGACAGCTGGGTCACCACGACCCGTGGAAACATCTTCGTGGGGACCTTCGGCAAGCTCGAGCATCACTACATGAATTACGCTCGCTGCGTAGTGTCCCTGGACAGGCAGATCGGGCGTGTTCTGGACAAGCTCGACGAGCTGGGCCTGGCAGAGGATACCCTGGTGGTATATGCCGGGGACAATGGGTACTACTGGGGGGAGCACCGTCTTGTGGACAAGCGGTGGCCTTACGAAGAGGCCATACGCATTCCCTGGATCGTCCGCTATCCCGGCGTCATTCCGGACCCGGGACGTCGTGCGGGCCAGATGGTGGCGAACATCGATCTCGCGCCGACCCTTCTGGAAGCCGCCGGGATCAGGGTCCCGGAGTCCATGGAGGGCAGGAGCTTCCTGCCCGTGCTCCGGTCTCCGGAGGCCCCGGGCAGAAAGGCCTGGTTGTACGAGTATTTCCAGGAGTTTCCCTACAACGTACCCGGGCATCAGGCCGTACGCACGGACACCCACATCTATATCGAGTTCGAGGGGCGGCGCCCACCCGAGCTCTACGATCTGGTGAAGGACCCTCGTCAGAAACAGAACCTCATGGGCACGCCCGAGGGGGACCGGCTTCGGCCGGAGTTGAAGGGCATGCTGGAAAATCTGAAGAGAGGGGAGCGTCTGTAACATGGAACGGCAGAGCTTCGTCCGCAGGGCAGTCGTGCCCGCGGCTACCGTGCTGATCGCCATGATCGCCGGCGCGATCCTCTACAACCACTCCTGGCGGATAGGCAGCGACGTGCTTCACCAGCTCACAGCCTATGTGTCCGGGATAGTCCTCTTCGTGAGCATAGGGTTCGGCCCCCTGTACGTCTACCCCAAGGCCTTCTTTCGGGGGGCAAGCGCACTGGAGAGAATCCTTGCCTGCCTGGTGACTCCGGTGGCGTGGGACGTGAAAGAGATTCTCCGGGTCAGCGAGTATTTCACCTGGGGGGAGTCCCTGTATTACGGCCTGAACACGATCTTTCTCCTATGTCTGTGTGTCGTGGCCGCCCAGATGGGTATCTGCGAGATGGTTTGCCGGTGGATGCGGAACAGGCACATTTCAGACCCTGTTCCCGTGGTCACGCCCGCCTCCCTGATCCCGGCCGTACTGGGACTGGCGGGAGTCGGCACCTTCTTTCTCTGGGGTGGGGGCGTCCACGCTTTCTACCTCTATCAGGAGGGGTACAAGGCTCTATTTATGTAAGTTTATTGGAGGCTTGAGGAGGATTTGGGAACGGATTTTGCTGCAACCCGAGCCCCGGATTCTGCATCTATAAAGGAATAGGGGTTGTTGGGACCTAAACCTGGAGAGGAGGATCTGGAACATGACCGTACCTAAAGGAGTTCTCTTGTTTTGTGCCATACTTCTGGCTGCGGGCTGCTCGTCGGTGAGCGTGTCGCATGACTTTGACAGCCAGACGGATTTCTCGAACCTCCGCACCTACCGTTGGCTTGCGGCTCCGGAATCGACATCCGACAACGTTCAAAAGGAACTGCAGACGAACAGCCTGATCGAAAGCAGGGTGAAGTCTGCTGTGAACCGGCAGCTGGCGGCGAAGGGAATCAGGGAGACGACACAGGATCCGGATTTTCTCATTGCCTTCCATACCGGAGTGCAGGACAAGACAGACATCCAGAGCTGGGGATACGGGTATGGCTACTGGGGGATGCGTGGGGGAGGCGTCTCCACGATCCACTACCAGGAAGGGACCCTGATCCTGGATTTCATCGATCCGAAGAGCAAGAACCTCATCTGGCGTGGTGTGGGGAAGAAGGTGGTATCGCAGCGGACGACGCCCGAGAAGAGCGAAAAAGAGATCAACCAGGCCGTTGAGAAGATACTAAAGAAGTATCCCCCGTCCTCTTAGTCCTACAGATTCGCGACGAGCTTGATCGGTTTGGCCAGGAATCGAAGGCGTGATGGCCTCTCCCTCGTCCTTCGGACGACCTTCGGAGGGGCCGCGTCACCCGGCGTGTAATAGGTCCACCGGACCGGCGGGTCCGTGGCCATTTCCGAGAGGCCGCTTTCGGCCAATTTGACCTGCCTCTTCATTAACCGGAAGACCAGTTCACGGAAGAACTTCTGCCCGAGGGTCGGCTGGCCCAGAAGCCTCACGTATCGCTTCTCGACCTCCTCGACCTTGTCCCGTACTTCTTTGGTTGGGGCAAACTCCCGGATGGTTTTGAGCGTCGGATAGGTTGCCTGGGCCTTGCGAGCCAGGTATTCCGCCCGTTTCTGGAAGTGCACCCTCGGGTCGTTACGGTATCTCTGGTATCCCGAGAGCGCTACGTCGTGCATGTTCAGCACGGTAGGCCCGTTGTGATCCATCAGCTTCTCATGGGTCCTGTTGAAGACCTTTCGAAGCTGGCCAAGCTCGAAGTTCTTTGTTCGGAACACATCGTCCTTCCAGATCTGGATGTCGGACCAGGTGTACTCGGGCAGTAGCCTTCCCTCCTCCTTCACGCGCTTGTAGAAAGGCGTCCCCGGGCAGGGCGTGTAGGGCGCGATCTGGTACATGACCGGACTCAGAGCAACGAGGTTGTCGATGTCATCCTCGATGTTCTCGGGCGTCTGAAAATCGAGGCCCAGAATGAAGGACGCTACAGTGGATATTCCCCGCTCGTGAAGCCCCTTGAAGACTTCAGCCAATTCTCTGCCCGCCCGTTTCGTGAACTTGTGGTCCTGGTCGACAACTTTCTCGTAGGTTGATTCCACGCCGACCCAGATCGTGTCCGGGCCGCAGGCGGCCAGCTCGTCCAGGTCGTATTGAGCGAGAGACCTCATGCTGGCAAAGCAGAAATAGCCTGCCTGCCCGATCAGCCCCCCTTCGCGCATGTTGCGGCCCAGCCGGAGGACGTAGTCCTTGTCGAGGAGCAGGTCCTCGTCGAACAAGGTCATGTTTACGGGCGGAGGCGCTCCGTTGAACAAGGGCACCTTGTTCATCGCTGCGGACATGAACCCGTAACATTCGTCCGGATTTGCCACCGTGATCTTCTTCGCCTTGAAAAAGGCGGACGTATTGCAGAACTCGCATCCGCCGGTACAGCCAAGGGAGACCAGGAACGTGGGCACCGGGGTGGGGGGAAGAAACTCGAGCCCCTTGATCGTGGTCCCGCCCATGGGCATGTGAAATTGCGTGATGGGCCTGTCGTAGGGCTCGTCGCCAAGAAGGCGGCGGAAGAACCCTACGCCCTCCTCGCGGCACACATAGTCAGCGCTGCTCAGGATAAACCCGGCGAGGTCCTCCGGGTCGTGGGGCACAGGATCGTCGAGGCCTGCCACGCCGTAGCCGCCCGCGATGATCTTGGTCTTGGGGCTCACCCTGCGCACCGCTTCGATCATCTTGGCGACGACGGGCGTGTAAATGCCGATGAGCTGGATTCCCACGTAGTCGTAGTTGTTCTTGAGCTCTTCCTCAAACTCGTCCAGGTGGGAATACTCCAACACTGTGGTGTGGGCGTTGATGTTCTCCGCGATCATGTACAGGGCCCAGCAGTGGGAGTAGGAGGTGAAGGTGAAGACGCCCTGACCCCGGGACAGGCGGGATCCGAAGAAGTCGAGCACGTTTTCACCCCAGGCAAGAGGGTAGGGGCCACAGGGGTTGGCCAAGAGGACGGTCGCCATGTTGCCGTTCTCCTTTTCTATCCGGGTTGTCTGTGCTTACCTCATAGTATACGACAGTTCGCAGGGGAATTATAAGGAATTTACTGTGTCGCCTCGAGGGTCAGGAGCCGTTTCAGAGTATCTGCCGAAGCGAAATGCATCGGTATCTGACGGCCTTCGGCCCACATCTCGGCCAAGTCGTCGTAGTGGGGGCTCCTGTAATGGCCGGACTGGCCCGGCGGGGTGATGATGGTTGAATTCTCGATGTTGGAGAAATCAACCACCATGCGTATCACGCCTCCGGACTCCATCTCGTAAGGCTTGGTGTTGTCCCACATGCCGGCGTTGATCGTAAAGGTGTCGCCGTGGGTCGGGATGGGGCGGAGGTTGAAGAAGGGCAGCTTGACCCCCAGGGGATGCTTGAAGGTCATCCGATGAACCTTCCCCCACTCCCAGCCCTGCGGGTCCGGACCCAGTCGCCGGGTAAGCTCATCCACCGCCTCCTCCATGCTCTTCATAACGATCGTGTCCCGGGTTTCCCGGACGGGGGTAGTGAGCATGTTGTCGAAAAGGATGTGATCGTCCTGATCCACCATGCGAAGGAGAAGGAGATCCGGCACGTAGATGATGTAGCTCTGCGAGAGGTGTTCCATCCACAGCTTCACACCCACTTCGTCCGCGAAGCTGTTCTCCATGAGCCGGAAATAGAATGCATTGAAGAGCGTGGCGGCCGGGCTTCCCGTGCGGATGGCGTAGTCCCACCCGTCGAACAGCTTCAGGCCGTCGGCCAGGTCGTCTCTGTCCCTGCAGGCACGCACGGCCTGGGGGACCCATCGCTTGGCCACGACGGAGACGGAGTCGAGTTGCAGTTCTCGCGCCTCTTCGAGTGTTATGTCGCCCAGGTCTTTGGCCAGTTCCTCGAAGCGAAGGGCCCTTTCGTACAGGTAGTAGTTTGTCAGGTGGTAGTCGGTTTCCCTGGCAGGGTTGTTGAACGAGGCCAGGTATCCTTTGTCCGGGTTGAGGTCATAGGGAAGCCTTTCGAAGGGGATGGTGCCCTGCCATTCGTACTCTCCCGTCCAGCCCGGTACGGGAAGGGCCCCGGTGCCCTTCGGCCGAATCGGTGGAGAGGCGACGTACTGGTACCCGATGTTTCCCTTTGCGTCCGCATAGCCCACGTTCAGGGTAGGGGTCTTCAGGTGGCGCAGGGCTTTCCGGAATTCCTCGAACGTGGAGGCCTTGCTGAGCTCCATGAATCCCTGAATCAGGCCTGTCGATTCCATTCCCACCCATTTCATGGCTGCGTTGTCCGGTGCCAGGGGCATGACCTCGGAGATGATCGGCCCGTGCCTCGAGATCCGGACCGGGTACTTCTCTTCCCGGATTCCCTCGCCGGTCTTGATCCTGAGTGTCTCTTCCACGATCTCGAAGTCTCTGTAGCCGGTCTCTGTCAGGTACTGGTCGGGGTTGTCGGGGTTGATCTTTTCGATGAAGTAGTCGAGCTCGTCCACCCTGCCGTTGACGGCACTCCAGGCGATGTTCCCGTTGAAGCCGACCGCGCTCACGCCCGGTGTGCCGGGTATGGCCCCTCCGATGACGTCGACCGTGTCCGACTGGAGGTGCACCACATAGAACAGGGATGGGATCCTGGGTTTTAGATCCGGGCTCCCGGTGAACAGGGGAGCCCCGGTCGTTGTAAGGGATCCGGAATAGATCATCCAGTTGCTGGCTGCGATTTCAGGTGGGCCCATGGGTGCATGGATGGCTGTGGCCGCGAGGCTTTGGGACGGGTATCGAACGAAGGGGATCCCCTTCGGTGCGGCCCCGTGCCGGGCGGCCGGCCCGGAGACCGTGGGGGCGAATTCCGGAGGGGAAGGGATGAAGTACTCCAGTGTCTCCCGGTCCGTGTTCTCCCCGATGCGATACAGGAGGAGCTCGGTCTTCTTGGAACGGGTCAGGCTGTAGGCGGTGAGCGTGCCGCAGACCATTGTGTCTTCAGGCACCCACGGATCCGGTTCCGCGCGGAGGACCGCGTACTCCCGAGGCAGATGCTTCACTGTCTCGATGTACGCATTCACTCCTCGTGTGTAGGCGACGATGATGTCCCTGCATGCCTCGGGGAGTTGAGCGTATTCGGCGCGAGCCAGGCGGTAGAATCCCACCGTCTTCATGAACTTGTCGGTCTGCAACGTGGCCTCGCCGAACAGGGCGGAAAGTTCCCCTCGGCCGGCCCGTCTTGCCATGTCCATCTGGAACATTCTCTCCCTCGCCGTGATGTAGCCCTGGGCGAATGCGAGGTCTTCGTCGTTTTCGGCAAGGATGTGGGGAACCCCGTACGGGTCGAACCTGACCTGGACGTCGGACGCGAGGCCCTCGAGCTCCACCGTGCCTTTGTAATCCGGCAGGGGGAGACGGAAGAAGACTTGGGTGGCGATCACAAGAAGAACAAAGAGAAGAGCCACCGTGACCAACAGGTATTTCAATGTCGTCATGCGTCCCCCTTACGCTCCTCAGAGCCGGCCCAGGTCGGGATCGAACCAGGAAAGGATGCGAGCGTTTTCATCCCTCGGGTACGTGTGTGAAAGGTCGTGAACCACCCGCAGGGTCATGTCGGAGCCCATCTGTTCGAGCACCTTTGCATCCCGCTGGGCGATTTCCAGGCGGAACATCCAATCGAGGGCCCCGTGTACCCAGTAGATCCGCTTTCCCCGGGCATTTTCAAGGTCGGCAGGGGGCAGCACGCAGGAGACGACTGCATAAGCGGTGAACGGGGAGTTCCCTTGCAGACCGTTGGCCAGGGCGAACGTCCCCCCGTCCGACATGCCGGTCAGCAGCATGCGCTCCGTATCTACGTTCCACTTCGCCCTGACCTCGTCGACCATGGCCGTTACGGCCTCTCCGTCGATTTGCGGCATGAGCAGCGACCAGGTGGTGCCCGAAGAGGTTGGGGCCAGGAGCAGGAACCGCCGGCTGCGCGCTTCCCGAAGCCACGTCCACAGGAAGTCCCGGCCGTGACCGAATCCTCCGTGGAGGGCAGTGACGAGGGGCCAGGCCTGCGAGCCGTCGTACGACTCCGGCACATACAGAGAGTAGGCTCCCCGGGCGTAAGGGTCTCGGTCTGTTCCGACGTGACGCAGGCCGCTGTCCACCCTGGGCGGAGGGTCCGGATCGAGTTCCGAGGCCCGGTCTCTTGCCTCGGGTTCGAGAAAGAACCGGTTGATCGTGGGCAGGGCCCAACGCAGCGAGAAGAGCTGCTCCTGGGCGCGGCAGGATTTCCGGAGCCCCTGCAGGACCTGGATGACCGTCCTTTCCATGTCGCTGCGACTCGACGTTGTGATCAGCTCCAGGGCCTCGGCCACGAGGCCGGCGGATCTGTCGAGCCCCTCCCGGACCCCGGCCAAACCGCCCGAGGGTTCCATCTTCCGGGTGTCCCGGCGTGCCTGTTCGAGGGAGGGGAGCAGTGGGAGCACCTCTTCCTGCAGGCTTGGGATCTTGGGCGGGTAGAACCTCCGCTGGAGGCTCTCGATCGCCCGGAGCGCCCTGACAACCTCGGAGGCGAGGTACTCGAGTTTTCGAGCGAAGGGGTCCATCCTGCCGTTCGCGTCCGGGTCCATCGGACTAGAATCTCTCGTCGTAGAGGGACAGGATCTCTTCCGTATCCCCGGGAATGGTCCACGTTCTCCGGATGAGCCTGCCCGGCGTGTTCCCGGTCAGCTCGCCCTCCTCCACGACGATCCGTCCGTTCACGATCACGTAGTGGATTCCTTCGGGCGCAAGATCCAGACTGCCCGGCTCCGGCTTGCCTCTGTCAATGATGGAGTTGGGGTCGAAAATGGTGATGTCCGCGTCGCAGCCCTTCTGGAGGCGGCCCTTGCCTTCGAGGCCGAGCCACAGAGCGGGCGCAATGGTGGCTTTGAAGACCGCTTCCTCCAACGAAATCGCGCCGTGCTTCCTCGACCAGTGGCCGAAGAGCCGGGAGAAGCAGGACAGGGTGCGGGGCTGAATGAGGATCTCGTTCGTGGTCTTGTTTCTCGACACGCCGCCGTCGTTGCCCATGAAGACGAAGGGCCTCTGCAGGGACATGATCGTGTATTCCGGCCTCACGATGTCGCACCAGATGTTTACGCTGATCGAGTCCGATCCTTCCGCCGCCCTGGCTCTGCCCTCCTCGAAGGCCTTGGCCAGGGCCTCGACCTGGCTCACCGACGTGAATCTCTCGTAGGCTTCCATGTAGAGTTCGTCGTCCACATACACATCTTCCGCCATGAAGAACTGGTCCGCCGTAACGCCGACGAAGAACATCAGCAGCCACACAGGGATCTGGCCGAATCGGGTCAATGCAAAGAAGTCGTTCTTGAAGGTGTCGTAGCCGATGATGTCCGCTGCCAGGGGGAGGCCTTCCTCTCTGACGGCTCTTTCGATGGTGTCCAGGGCCCACTGGGTCGATCCGTTGTAGGTCATGTCCGTAAGGTGGGAGACCAGAAATGGGATGTCGGCCTCCCGGCAGGTTCGAATGGCTTCCAGGAGACTGTCTTTGAAGAGGACGATGCCCAGGATCTGGGAGACTACGTCCCGGATGTGGCTGGCGGCCATCCCGCCGACGGCACGGCTGGTCCTTGCCAGTTCGGTCATGGCCCGCTCGGTGGTTCCGGGGTCGTAGAAGGACCCGAAGGACACGCCGAAAGCCCCGGCCGCGAGGTCTCTTTCCAGCAGGTCGAGCATGCCGGCCAGCTGTTGCTCGCTCTCCGGTTCGCCGTGGACGCACCCGACTTCCCCTCGCAGCGAGAGGTTCCCGCTCAGGGGTGCATAGTTGTTGTAGAGAAGGCTTTCGTTCTCCACCTTGTCCATGAATTCGGGGAAGGTCAGGCCGGTGCGGTTGTCCACCATCTGTCCGTTCAGCTCCAGGGCCATACCGGTGGGGGACAGGCCGCAGTTGCCGCCCAGCCAGAAGGTGATGCCGTCCTGCACATAGGCTCTGGCCGATTCGTAGAGCTGGACGCTGAAGACGCCGTTTCCCTCGTGGGTGTGGGTATTGATGAAGCCGGGGGAGACAACCAGCCCGGAGGCGTCTATCACCCTCCCGTTCTCGGTGGTGGGCAGGCTCTGCCCCGCTCCGGCCGCAATCTTCCGGATAGTGCCTCCCCGGACGGCCACCGTTGCGATCTCATCGCGGCCCGTCTCCGGATCGATCGCCCGGCCGTTCATGATGACGAGATCATATTCTTCCGGATCCACCCCGGCGCGTTCTTCCGGGCCGTCGCCGTCGTTCGTGCAGGCGGGCACGGCACAGAAGGCGAGCAGGAGGATGCATGAGACGAGGAATGTCTTTGCCGGTTCAGGACAGTGCATGGCTCCTCCTTATACCAGACAGTCTGTGAGATTTCGAGACAAAAATCGAATCGTGGAAGGCATGGGGAAATTCCGGGCCGGGCCCCTTGACCCCGGGCCGAGAATGGACTATCAATCTTGCCTTGAAGGGGCCGTGAGGTGAAAGCGAGCAAGTCGAAGAAGCGTCGGATCGAAGAGTTCGATTTCCAGCCCGGCAGGGTGCTTGCAGGCAAGTACGAAGTCCTGTCCCGCCTTGGCGCCGGATGGGAGGGCGAGGTCTTCAAGGTGCGCGAAATCAACATGGGCATCGTGCGCGCCGCCAAGTTCTTTTACCCCCACCGCAACCCGAGGGACCGCAACGCGAACTTCTACGCCAAGAAGCTGCACAAGCTTCGCGTCTGCGACGTGTTGATCCAGTACCACACCCACGAGACGATCCGGTTCAAAGGGACGCCTGTCACCTTCCTGGTCTCCGATTACGTTGAAGGGGAGCTGCTGTTCGAATTGCTCAAGCGTCAGCCGGGCAAGCGGCTCACCGTGTTCGAGGGCCTGCACCTGCTGCACGGCCTTGCGTCCGGCATCGAGTGCATTCACCTGCTCGGGGACTACCACGGGGACATCCACGACGAGAACATCATCGTGAACCGGTACGGCCTCGGATTCGATGTGAAGCTCGTGGACCTCTTCCACTGGGGCGCGCCCAAGGCTGCGAACATTCATCAGGACGTGTGCGACCTGATTCGGGTCTTCTACGATGTGATCGGCGGGGCGAAGCGCTACTCGAAACATCCCCCGGTCGTCAAGGAGGTCTGCTGCGGCCTGAAGCGAACGCTCATCCTGCAGAAGTTCCGTACGGCGGGGCAGCTGCGCGAGCATCTGGAAACCATCGAGTGGGAATGACAGGGGCGTCTTCCCCTAATAGAGAGGCTCGCCCTTTCCGTACGGGTTCTTCACCTTTCGGTATTCCACCATGGCCTGCTTGGCAATCGCTCGCAACGCTTCCGCTCGCTCGCGGGACGGGGGATGGGTGGAGAGAAAGGCGGGAACGCCGGCCTGTTCCGCCTCGGCGAACCGCTGCCACAGGGCCACGGCCTCGTTCGGGTCGTAACCGGCCCTTGCCATGTAGAGGGTCCCGATGTTGTCCGCCTCGGTCTCGTGCTTTCGGGAATAGGGCAGCAGGAGCCCGACGTTGGCGGATAGCCCGATGGCGGCCAGGATCAGTTCCCTGTGTTCCGAGTTCTGGAGGGACACGTCCGCCATGCTCAGGCCCGTGTTGACCAGCATCACCTGGGTCATCCTCTCGGCCCCGTGCCGTGCAATCGCGTGGGCGATCTCGTGTCCCATGATGGCCGCCAGGCCTGCCTCGTTCTGCGCCACCTCCATGATCCCCGTGTAGACCGCCACCTTCCCGCCCGGCAGGCAGAATGCGTTCTTCTGCGGGGATTCGATGAGCTTGAACTCCCAGTCGAAGTTCGGCCTGTCGGACACCCGCGCGATGTTCCTGCCCACCTTGTCCACGATCAGGACCCACTTCTTGTTCTGGGAGAGCTTCTCCTGGGCGAGGATCTCCCTGTAGGCCTGCTCGCCCAAGGCCGCCTCCTGGCCAGGCGAGACCAGGATCAGGGCCCTTCTCTGTGTGTGAGGGACCGTGGCGCAACTCTGTACCACGACGAGCAGGAGGATCATCAGGAAACGGGTTGCCGCGCGCTTCATTTGTCTTCCTTCCATGGACTCAAGCGTTTCAAACGAATTATATACCAAGACGGCCATCCATGGTAAGGTGACCGGCGGAAGGAGGATTTGATTTGGCCCGGAACACAGAACTGGATGACTTGAGAGCGAGAATGGACGAGGCGATCTCACGGATGGTCTCGAAAGAGATTCGGGTCCTCCCAGAGACCATCCAGGCCTTCTGTGGGATTGTGCAGGAAACGAATCCTGTCTATCTCAACCTTCGGGAGGCGAAGAACGCCGGTTTCGAGAGAATTCCGATTCCTGAGTCCTACCTGCTCACGTTGATCACGCCCCTGTCGCACGAACTCTTCACTACAGGCATCGGCCCCCTCCTCGGGCCCGTCGTCAAGGGAATCATCCACACCTCTTCGCTGATCGAATTCCTGAGCCCACTCTATTGCGATACCCCTTACCGCCTCGAACTGGAGTTTGCAGGGTTGGTGCGGAAAAAGGGGAAAATGGGCGAATACTTCGTGGGCACATTTCCCCACAACGTCCTCGACGCCCGGGACCAGTTGATGGCCGTAGACCGGCACGTCTTTTTCATGAGAACCGTCTAGCCTGCAGGGGAGCACAAGATGTCATCTGCCGTCGCCTTCGACGAGATCCGGGAGCAGGCCGAGATCCCTTGCCTCGAGATCGATTTCTCCCCGGCTCGGAACAAGGACTACTGCGAACTGGTGGGCGAGATCAATCCTCTTCACTTTGATCAGGAGTACGCCCGGGCACTCGGGTACAAGGACATCGTGGTGGCCGGGATCTTCACAGCCTCTCTGTTTCCAAAGCTGATCACGGACTGGCTGGGAGGGCAGGCGGTCATTGAAAAGATGGACGTGAAGTTCGGGGTGCCCGCCTACCTGCACGACACGGTGACCTACCGCGGCAGGGTAGGGAAGAAGGCGATCGAGGCCGGTTCGAAGAGGCTCGAATGCGAAGTCTGGTCCGAGAACGCTTCCGCGGAGCAGCTGGCCTCTGCCACGATCGTTGTTCGTTTTCGCTAGTATTCCCGGCCAGGGGCGTACTTCCACCCCTGGTAGCTGTAATGTATGTGGATGGTGCGCTCTTTGAACCACCACCGTCCTTCATCCCTGACGAACTCGTCGTCGTAACGCCCGATGATGACCGTGGGCTCATCCGTTCCGTTGAGGATCGCCTCGCCGTCCAGGTAGCTGACCGAGGTTGCCGTGTTCCCTGATATTTCGATCACGGGGCACGTGGCCTTGTGCCGGAGATAGCGGACATTCGCACGAAGATTCTTGTCGTAGGTTTCGTACCAGCCACGTACGGCGTCCCGGCCCTCGTATCGCTCGTCGCTCTCGTAGGCGGGCATCAGTGCGGCGTCTCGATGGAACAGCGCGGCCACCGCGTCGATCGTGCCCCTGTCGAGGGCGTGACAGTACTTGTAGAGCAGCGCCTCGATCTCGATGTGATCCTCGATCCGGGATGAAGGGGTTTCCTGTCCGCCTGCCTGTTTGGTCATGGTCACGCCTCCTTTCGTGGGTCCACGCAATATAGAGAATCGCCGGGGCATCGACAAGACTTCGGAGAGGGCGGATTCCTGTTGACATGCTCGATGAAAGAGTGATATTGCGTTTGGGGACGCCTAATAATAGAATATTATTAGACAGAATGGCACGGCACTGAACTGAAGACGGTTCGGCCGAAAGCGGAAGGAGGATCGATATGGCACAAAGACTTGGTCTGCTTCTTGTTTTTGCAGTCTCCATCGTGGTCTCGGGTTGCTTCGGCGACATGGAAGGGCGGGTTACCGAGGACGGAGTCGGCGTGGAGGGCCTCAGCATTGTCCTGACTGGAGACGACTATATGGCAACGGTCTCGGACGACGATGGCGTCTTCATCTTCTCGAACGTGAAGGGGGGTACCTACCAGGTCACGATGAGTCCCCCTGCGGGCTACATCCGGTCTGTCAGCAAGACGGTGGTCAAGGAGTATTTCCAAGAGGTCACGGGGGTCGATTTCTCCATTGAGACGGTTACTGCGAGATCGACGACGAGCGGGACGGTCGTCGGAGCCAGTACGACGAACGGGGCCCATGAGTGGTTGGGGATCCGCTATGCTGCCCCGCCCGTAGGCGACTTGCGCTGGAAGGCCCCTGAGCCTGCGACGGGTTGGGCGGATACGTGGCTGGCCCTGGAACCCGGCTCTATGTGCACGCAGTTTGCCGATCTTCTTTCAGGCCTTCCTGAGGAGTTGTTCGGCACCCCGACGGGGTCGGAGGACTGCCTCTACATGAACATCTGGGCCCCCCCGTTTTCCCCCGGCAGCGTACCGACAGGGGGCGAGCGCTTGCCGGTAATGTTGTGGATCCACGGTGGTGGAAACAGCATAGGCGATGGGGGCGGTTATGATGGACAGTATCTCGCCCAGCTCTACAACGTGATCCTGATCACCTTCAACTACAGGCTTGGGCCCTTCGGCTGGATGACCCATCCCGCCCTGGCGACCGGGGATGCCCTGGACAATTCCGGCAACTACGGCAACCTGGATGCGGTTCGTGCCCTGGACTGGGTGCAGGACAACATCGAGAGTTTCGGCGGGGACCCGGGCAACGTGACCGTGTTCGGCGAGTCGGCCGGTTCCCGGGATACCCTCGCCATGATGATCACCCCGCAGGCGGACGGTAAGTTCCACCGGGCCGTGGCGCAGAGCGGGGGCGTGTCCACGACGGATGTAGCGGTGGGCTGGGAATACGTCGAGGACGGCGGCCATTCCAGAAGCTCCCGGGAGGTCATCAACAGCCTCTTGATAGCGGACGGTACCGTTCCCGACCGGGACGCGGCCATCGCGTACCAGAACTTGATGACCGACGAGGAGATTGCCACCTACCTGTACGGCAAGAGCAACTACGAGATCATGAGCATGTATGACGGCGGCTACGGGGGCATGATCTCCTGGCCCCACATGTTCAAGGACGGCACCGTGTTCCCCACGACGGACCCACTGACCCTGTTCGGGGACATCGCGACCTACAATGAAGTGCCCCTGATGATCGGCAGCAACCGGGACGAGATGAAGCTGTTCATGGCGCTCGACCCGACCTTTGTGACGATTGTGGCAGGGCTCCCGGTGGGGGCCAAGGACCCGGCCTACTATGCCCTGCACTCGCAGTACACGACGGATGCGATGAAGGCCACCTCGGTCGATCTGATCGCCTCGACCCTCAGCCAGACCGTGGGACAGCCCGGGGTCTGGGCGTACCGGTTCGACTGGGACGAGGAGCCGGTTATCCTGGGGGTGGACATCAGCTTCCTGCTCGGCGCAGCGCACGCACTCGAAATCCCCTTCGCTTTTCATGATATCTATGCCTTTGTCGTGCCCTCCATGGCTTCCATGGCTTACAACGATGAGAATCTTTCCGGCAGGATGGAACTGGCAGGCAGCATGTCCTCCTACTGGGCCGAGTTTGCCTACAACGGCGACCCCGGGAACGGAAGGAGCGGGACCGAAGTGGCCTGGACGGAATGGAATTCGGCCGCTCCGGAGAACGACAAGTTCATCATCTTCGACACCTCGGCCGATGCAGGCATCCGGATGTCATCCGACATGATCACCCTCGAAAGCCTCTACGCGGACCTGCTGGCCGAGACGGGCTTCACGACCCAGGAACAGCACTGCGGGATGTACGTGCGGCTCTTCGAAGGGACGGACTTGTGGGACGACGACGACTACCTGAACCTTGGTGCTGAAGGGTGTGCGGCCCCGTAGGTGGATCGGGTCGGGATGATCAGATGACGAGGCGCTTGACCTGCTCGCGGGCGCCCGCAAGGAGCAGGACGTCCCCGTGTTCGATCGGGTAGTCTGCCGGGGAGACGATCGGTCCTTCCTTGCCCTCTTTCTTCGCCCTCTTGATGAGGACGACCTCCACGCCGTAGGTCGACCGCACGTCGAGCTGGCGGAGCGTTTTCCCCACGAAGTGGGAAGGGGCCTCGAGCTCGGCCATGACATAGCCTTCCCCGAGGTCGATCGACTTCGTCCGTTCGACCCACGTCAGGGCCCCGTGGAACCCGCTCGACAGATCCCGCCTCATCACCTCGCGGTTGTAGAGATCCAGGACGTCCGCCTTGCGAACCGAGCCGACCAGCTTGCCTTCGGCCAGGACGGGGAGCTCTTCGACGTGCTCCTGGGCAAAGAGCTTCATGGCAAGGTCCAGGTTGTCCTCCGGGCCCAGGCTGGGGTAGGTGATGTCCGCCATGTCGCCCGCGATGATCAGCTGGTCGAGCCAATCGCGGTCGAGGATCACGCGCCGTAACTGGCGCACCGAGATCGTGCCCACGTATTCCCGGCCGTCCCGTACCACGAAGAACTCGTTCTGGGGGCTGTGGACGACCAGGTCCACCAGGTCCCGAAAGGGCGTCTGCTGCGAGACGATCACGGGCTCCCGGGTGATGGCGCTCGAAACGGGCTGGCACCGCATCACGTCCGCCTCCAGGGGCTCGAACAGCTCGATGCCTCTCCGACGGAGCTTCTCCGTGTAGATCGAGGTCCTCTTCAGCCGCGTCGCGAGGACCACCGAAATCACGCATGCGGCCATGAGGGGGGGAATGATCTTGTAGTCGCCCGTCATCTCGAAGATGATGATCATGGCCGTCAGCGGTGCGTGGGTCGTGGCGGCCACCACGGCCCCCATCCCCACCATGGCATAGGCCCCGGGCCCCGCGGTCTGGGACGGGAAGTACTGGTGCACCCAGTTGCCCAGGAGCCCGCCGGTCATGGCCCCCAGGAACAGGGATGGGGCAAAGATGCCGCCCGACCCGCCCGAGCCGATGGTGATCGAGGTCGCAACGAGCTTGATCACGATCAGTCCCAGCATCAGGTACCAGGCCATCTTGCTTGCCAGGGCCATGTCGATCGCTTCGTAACCCACCCCGAGGATATGAGGAAAAACGAGAGAGATGCTGCCGATGATCAGGCCGCCCAGGACCGGTTTCGAGAGATCCGGAATGGGCAGGGCGTCGAACGTGTCCTCCGCCTTGTACAACGCCATGGTGAAGGCGACGCCCACGACGCCCGACGCGAGGCCGAGGATTGCGTAGGGGAGCATCTCGTAGGCACTGACCAGCTCGTAGCCCGGCACGATGAAAGCGGGCATGTCGCCGATCATGCTTCGCGTGACGATCGTGGAGACCACGGACGAGATGACGATGGGGCTGAACTGGGAGACGCCGAACTCGCCCAGGATGACCTCGAGGGCAAAGAGCGCTCCGGCGATCGGGGCGTTGAAGGTCCCTGCAATGCCCGCCGCTGCCCCGCACCCGACCAGGGTTCGGAGGCGATCGGCAGAGACCCGAAAGATCTGCCCCACGGTGGACCCGAAGGCCGAGCCGATCTGCACGATCGGTCCCTCGCGGCCGACCGATCCCCCGGTCCCGATCGAGATGGCAGAGGCCAGGGCCTTGATCAGAACGAGGCGGGTTCGGATCACGCCCCCCCGTAGGGCAACCGCCTCCATCACCTCCGGCACGCCGTGGCCCCTCGCCTCCCTGGCCAGCCGATACACCAGAGGCCCCACCAGGAGCCCGCCGATGGCCGGGATGAAGATCAGGATGTACCAGGGGATGGCGCCGACCGCGTCCAGGTCGAAGGACCAGGTGCCGTAGGCGATCCGCTGGACCAGGCGGATGAGATGCCGGAACCCGAGCGCCGCGAAGCCTCCGCCCAGTCCGATCAGGGCCCCGACGAGGATCATGAAGACGTGGTCAGAGGACTTGACCCTCAGGAGGTTGATTCGTAATGACGTTCCGATGCTATCCAGAAGGCCGGGCATCTTGGACGGTCCCTGGGGGCGATTCGGTTGCCGGACACAGCGCGAAAAAAGGCCAACAGTAGCACACAACGCCCTTGAAACAAAGAGGGGGGCGAGCTATCTCTCCGGCTTGTCCAGGAGCATGCCTGGGACGACTGCATCCTCCCCGAACCGCTCCGCCAGGTCGTCGAGCGCTGCGTGGAGTTGCTCCCTCCGTTCGCGGCCCCCCTCGTCCTCCAGGAGCGACATCTGCCCGGCCGGAAGGCCCGAGGTGAGGCGAGACAAATAGATGCCGAGGAGCCTCACGGGCCTCGCCCCGGCCTTTGTCTTCTCCAGGAGTTCACCGCAGATCGCGTAGACCCTGGCCGCGTCGTTGGTCGGGGTGTCGAGGGTTGCGGAACGGGTGACCAGCTCGAAATCGCTGTATTTCACCTTCAAGGTCACGGTCTTTCCCGTAAGGCCGTGGCGGCGAACCCGGCGGGCCACCTTCGTAGCGAGGGAGAGGAGTTCCCTGTTCAGGGCCTCCCTGTCCGTCAGGTCCTCGGAGAAGGTCTCCTCCCTGCCCATGCTCTTCACCGGCCGGTGGGGTTCCACGGACCGCGGGTCGGCCCCTCGAGAGAGGAGGTGGAGTTGCTCCCCGTGTCTTCCGAACTCCTTGCGGAGCCGTTCGCCCGGGACGCGGCTCAGGTCCCCGATGGTTGCCACACCCATTCGCTTGAGGGCCTTGAACGTGACTGCGCCGACGCCCCAGAGCCTCGTGATCGGGAGTGGCGCAAGAAAGGCCTGTGTGTTCTCGTGAGCCACGCAAACCAGCCCGTCCGGCTTGCCCAGGTCGGAGGCGATCTTGGCTACGAATTTGGTGGAGGCAATGCCCGCCGAAACGGTGAGGCCTACTTCTTCCCTGACCAGCCGCCTGATCTCCCTGGCGATCGACTCCGCGCCCCCGAAAAGGCGACGCGACCCCGTAACGTCCAGGAAGCCCTCGTCGATTGACAGAGGTTCCACAAGGGGGGTGAAACGGCGGAAGATTTCGAAGATGATCTCCGACACCTCCTGGTATCGTGCCATCCTCGCGGGCAGGAAGATTCCCTGGGGGCAGAGCCGCATGGCGGAAGCCACCGGCTGGGCGGAGTGAATGCCGAAGGGCCTGGCCTCGTAGGAGGCGGAGGTGACGACCCCCCGCTCCCTGCTGCCGCCCACGATGACCGGCTTTCCGGCCAGGGAGGGATCGTCGAGCACCTCCACCGACGCGTAGAACGCGTCCATATCCAGGTGAATGATCTCGCGTTCCATCCCTGAACCCTGGATCACTTCTTCTGAGCTTGCGCCCTCTTGACGGCCCGCTCCAGCATCCCATCCAGTACAGAGGGGACGAACCTCTTGGCCCAATAGATGAGCCATCCTTCCGCATTGGCCAGGATCATGTACCGGCCCTTTCGAATCCCCTTGAGCAGCGCCCGCACGACCACTTCCGGCTCGATCAGCTTTGCAGTTTTCCCGATCTCCCAGGTCTCCGGGGGCTTTGTCTTGTTCTCGAGTTCGTATCCCGGGGTGTCCGTGTCCGGGGGGCACAGCACGGAGACCTTGATGTTGTATTGCCTGAGTTCCATCCGCAGCGTTTCGGAAAGGCCCATCATGGCGAACTTGGAGGCGCCGTAGTCGGCGTAGCCGAAGACCCCGATGAAACCGGCCATGGAGGACACATTGACGATGTGACCGCCGCCCTGTTTCTTCATGTGGGGGAGCAGGGCCTGGATCATGCACCATGCGCCGTGGAAATTCGTCCTCATGATGTCGTCGAACTGTTCGTAGGGAATGTCCTCGAAAGGCCTTGGCACGGCCTTTCCCGCCGAGTTGATCAGCAAATCGGGGATGCCGAACTGCTCGACCGCTTCGGCCATCACCCGGTTCACTTCCTCGTGTTGGGATACGTCCAGCTGCATGGCGGTGACCCGCTGCCCCCCTGACTTGCACTGTCCCTGCATTTCCTGGACGGCCTGGTCGAGGCGGTCCTGGTTCCGGGAGAAGACGATGACATTCGCGCCCTCCGCGGCCAGCATCTTGGCTGCTGTCAGGCCGATTCCACTCGAGCCGCCAGTGATGTACACGTTCTTCTGTTCAAAGGTTTTCATTCAGACCGTCCCCTTGTGTGTCTGTTCATCTTGTTGCGTCCTGTTCAAGTACAAGATACCCGTTGCAGGCCGGATTGTCATCCAACAGAGCACTCCCTTGTGACCCGGTATCCGGGCTGATATGCTAAGTGGCCATTATGCACAAGGGGGTACTTGCATTAAAAGGCCGGGTGAGCAGGATCAGGGGTCGGGGATCAGGGGGCAGGCCCCGCCCCGTCGCCTCAAGACTGTACGGGTGATGCTATGTCGGGAGATAAGAAGGATCAGGACCATGATTTGAAGGAAAGGGCCCCCGCCTTCGTGGCCGGGGCGACCGGGTTCACGGGAAGGGAGGTCGTACGCCTGCTTGTGGAGAGGGGCGTGCCGACCTTTGCCCATGTGCGACCGGATTCGCCGCGGCTGGAGGAGTGGAAGGGGCGCTTCTCCGGTTTCGGTGCAGAGGTCGACGCGACGGCCTGGGAAGAGGCGGCGATGAAGGAGACGCTGCTGCGGATTCGACCCGCGGTGGTATTCGCCCTCCTCGGGACAACCCGCGCCAGGATGCATGCGGCCGGCCGAGCCGGTGAAGACCCGGCGACGCAGAGCTACGAGGCGGTTGACTACGGCCTCACTGCCGTTCTCATCGAGGCTGCCCGTGAGACAGGCCTGTCCCCGCGTGTCGTGTACCTTTCTGCAGCGGGGGTGAAAGAGACATCCAAGTCGGCCTACTACAGGGTGAGGGCTCAAGCCGAGGCGCTGCTGCGATCGAGCGGCCTTTCGTACACGATTGCCAGGCCTTCGTTCATCACCGGCCCGGGACGAGACGTCGACCGTCCCCTCGAGCGTGTGGGGGCCGTGGTCGGGGATCGTCTGCTAGCAATGGCAGGCAGGTTGGGAGCCCGGAAGATCCAGGCCCGGTACGCCTCGACGACAAATGTGCGCCTCGCGGGCGCCCTCGTCCGCCTGGCGCTGGACCCGAACGCCGAAAACGGAATCTTCGAATCCGAGGAGCTGGAATGAGCAAGAAAGAGCCCTTTACTCCGGCGTGGACGGAGGAAGCACCCAGGCAGGGAAGCTACCGGTCCATATTCAAATGGGGAGATCCGGCCGGGTTCAAGCACCCGAATCGCGGGTTCTACGGGATGATCAAAGAGGCGTTCCAGATGACCGACGCCGACTTTGACCAGCCTCAGGAGCAAGGGAACGAAACGGTCGAGTGCGGGCAACCCATCCGGCTTTCCGACGATCAGGTCCGCGCGTTCGAGGGAATCGTCGGCCAGGAGAACGTCAACTCCGATGACTACTCCCGCGTCAAATACGGGGCCGGCAAGACGATGGAAGAGGCGATGAAGCTCAGGAAGGGAATCGTCGAGAGCGCCCCCGACCTCGTCCTGCATCCCCGGAACAAGGAGGACGTGCAGAAGATCGTCGCCTACGCGAGCGAGCAGGGAATCCCGATCTACCCTTACGGAGGGGGCTCTTCCGTGACCCTAGGGTTTCAATGCACGAGGGGAGGGGTCTCCCTGGCAATGAGCACCCACATGAACCGTGTCTTGGACTTTAACGAGATGAACCAGACGGCCACTGTGGAGCCCGGCATCCTGGGGCCGGCGTACGAGAAGATGCTGAACGACGCGCCCGAAGTGTTCAAGGCAAAGCGCAGATACACGGCAGGCCACTTCCCGCAGTCCTTTGAGTATTCCTCGGTGGGAGGCTGGATTGCGAGCCTCGGGGCCGGCCAGCAGTCTTCCTACTACGGGGACATGTATGACATCGTGCTCAGCCAGGAGTACGTCACGCCCGCCGGCACCTTCAAGACCCTGGACTATCCCGGAACCGCCACCGGGCCGAAGGTCAACGACATCATGAAGGGGAGCGAGGGGACGTACGGCGTCATGGTGAGTGCCACCTTGAAGCTGTTCAGGCACGTGCCCGAGAACCGGAGGCGATTCAGCTACATGTTTCCGACCTGGGAGGCGGCTGTGGACGCCTCGAGGGAGATCTCGCAAGGGGAGTTCGGTATGCCCGGCGTGTTCCGGATTTCGGATCCGGAAGAGACCGACGTGGGGCTTAAGCTCTACGGGGTCGAGGGAACGCCTCTGGACAAGATCATACGTCTCCGGGGCTTCAGGCCCATGGAGCGATGCCTCTATATCGGAAGCGCCGAGGGGGAGAAGGGTTTTTCCAGGAACGTGGCCAAGAACGTGAGGAGGATCTGCAGGGCCCACGGCGCCATGTCGCTCGGCGGCTACGCGGCCAAGCGCTGGGAGCACGGAAGATACACAGACCCCTACATGCGCGAAGACCTGAACGACTACGGGATCATGATCGATACCCTCGAGTCAGGCGTTACGTGGGACAACCTGCACCGCCTGCATCAGGGCGTGAGGGAATTCATCAAGGCCCGGCCCCGAACGATATGCATGACCCACGCGTCTCACTTCTATCCCCAGGGGACAAACCTGTACTTCATCTTCATCGCCCGGATGAACGACGTGGAGGAATACAGGGCGTTCCAGGCCGGCATCATCGACCGGATCGAGAAGCACGGCGGTTCCCTGAGCCATCACCACGGGGTGGGCAGGATGATCGCCCCCTGGATGGAAAGGCACCTCGGAACGGTGCAGATGGATGTTCTGCGCGCCCTGAAGAGACACTTCGATCCGAAGGGCATCATGAACCCGGGCGGCACGCTTGGCCTGGATCTATAGGGCTGTCTGCCGTACCACCCCTGAGGTCGGGAGGTGGGGCCTTTCCCCTTTTCCCTTTGCCCTTTCACCTGCCGTGGCTTGATCGCTGTACCCTATGCTCAGTCCTCCTCCTTGCGGAAAGGGCCTAAATACATCGCTTGCGTAAAGACGTTCATGAAGTCGGGCGAGCTCGCCAGCTCGATGTAGCCCACCTTCCGGGCCATGGCGTGTGCCTCGTCTCGCTCTGCGCGCGACACCAGTGCCAGGGTGGCCCCTCTGCCGGCGGCATTCCCCACCTGGCGGAAGCGATCGACGGGTAGGTCCGGCAGCATCCCGATCGTGATCGCGCTCCCCACGTCGATGTAGGTTCCAAAGGCGCCGGCGATGATCACCTCGTCGATGTCCCCCTCCGAAAGCCCCTGGGATTGGAGAAGCAACTGGATCCCCGTGCGTATAGCACCCTTGGCGAGCTGCACTTGACGCACATCCTTCTGGGTGATGGTGATCGCCCGCCTTTCGTTGCCTTCCTCGTCCGAAGCCAGGACGAACTCGCGCTGGTCCCCGTCGACACGCACGCCGGTCTGGAGGTCCATCCGTCCGCCCCGGTTCAGCACGCCGGCAAGATAGAGCTGGGCCATGGCGTCCAGGATTCCGGAGCCGCAAAGGCCTGTCGGCGCGGCCCCGCCGATGGTCTGGTACGTGACCTTTCCTCCCTCCAGTCGCAATCGCTCGATCGCCCCGTTGGCAGCCCGCATGCCGTGCTTGATGTGGGCGCCCTCGAAAGCAGGGCCTGATGCACACGAAACCGAGCACAGCTTTCCCCTGCTCACCAGGCATACCTCGGTATTCGTCCCGATGTCCAGGGCGAGCGTGACACCTTGCGCGTTCGACAATCCCGTGGCCAGCATCATGGCCACGTGATCGCTGCCCACATAGCCGGCAATGTTCGGCAGGAAGTGGACGTGAGCCCCCGGTGCAAGCCGAAGCCCGAGGTCCCGGGCCTTGACATCGTGTTCGACCGAGATGGTAGGTACGTACGGGGCCATTGCGAGCTGCTCCACTGCCAGGCGCAGGAGGAGGTGGTGCATGGCCGTGTTGCCGACGATCACGGCTTCGACGATTTGCTCCGGGTCGGCTTTGGTCTCTCGACAAAGCTCCCCGACCATCTGGTTAAGCCCTTCCACGACGAGTTGCTGGAGCCGGGTCGCCTCTTCCTGGGACTCCATCGCTCGGCTGAGGCGTGAGATCAAGTCTTCGCCGTATGCGATTTGGGGGTTCATCTCCCCATGAGACGCAACGGTCCGACCGTCTTCGAGGTCGACCAGATAGCCTGCGATCTTCGTGGTTCCCAGGTCCACGGCAAGCCCGAGATGGCGGCCCTCCGGAGGCCCGACAGCCACGATCTCGTCATCCCGCACCAAGGCCCTGAGCTTCCAGCCCCATGACCTGAGCCTGGGCGAGAGCCCCCGCAGGGTCTCGACATCGATCGTTCGGCAGGATACGTTCCGCTCCTGTGCAAGTGTGGCGACGAGCCGGTCCGCGTCTGCCCTGAGATCCGACAGGCCGGGAGCGGGGAGCTCTAGAGAGAAGGCTGCAACAGGAGGATCCGGCTCGACAGCCACCTCCAAGCCTTCCACCTGGGTCCGTTGTGGGGCCGTGAGCGATTCGGGCGGGACGTGAACCTTGCAGTCCTCCGACGGGTAGGCCTGACAGGCGAGACGCCAGCCCTTTGCCAATTCGTCCTGCGCGAGGTGTTCCTGCTCACTGGCAGTGGGCGGGGAGACCTTCCCTTCGAGGACCTGCACCCTGCACCGCCCGCACGTGCCGCCTCCCCCGCACAGGTTCACGAGGTCCACGCCCAGTTGACGTGCCCCTTCGAGGATGGATTGCCCCGCGCCGACTTCGCCCCTCCGGCCGATCGGTTCAAAATCGATCATATAACCCACCATCTTCCCTCTTCCCTCCCTTTTCGTCATTCCACCGACACGAAAATACTCGATTCTACTCCCCTCATGGGCGAAAGAAAAGGAAGGGCATCCAAGGGGAGGCCCCCCTTTTGACCCGCACCCTCCTTTTTGCTTAAGCTGCCGGCATGGAAGAAGTGATCCCTGAAATCATGGAGGCCGTATCAAGGGAAGTCCCCTTCGAGCTTCTCCTGGTCTTCTCGTTCGTCCTTCTCTTCAGCCTGATCTTCCGCAGGCTTGGACAGCCCGCGGTGATGGGCTGCTTCGTCGGAGGCTTCGTCCTCCACCTGCTCTCCCACTTCACCGGAGTGGATCTCACCCATCATCTCCAGTTGGAGTCGGAGACCATCTTTCTGCTCATCGGGATCCTGATCTTCAACGAGGGCCTCTCCGTCGAAATGGACTACCTCGTGAAGAACCGGGAAGAGATCGCGGGCCTGGCGATCGTGGGAACCTTCGTCGGGGTTGCCCTGTGCGGAGCCATCCTGAGGGTGGTCTTCGGATTGGAGTGGGTGGTCGCGATCATTGTGGGCACCATGCTGATCCCCACCGATGCGGGCGCGGTGTTGGCCGTGCTATCCAGATTCGGAGTGGAGGAACGCTGGCGTTCCTTGATCGCAGGTGACTCGATCTTCAACGATCCGATCAGCCTGATCATCTTCGGCCTTGCCGTGGGGGCCTGGCATGGGGAGAGCCCGGACTGGACGGCCGCCATCCTCAGGAGCGTGGTCGCTTCCTGCGTTCTTGGGATCGTGCTGGGATATCTCTTCTATCGAATCTATCGCCTGCTAAAGGACCCGGTGAGCGAGCTCATCCTGTCCGGCATGCTCTTCACGGCCGCCTTCTTCGTGGCAGAGCACTTCCACATGTCCGGGTTTCTCTCCGTGGCCGTCGCCTCCATCTTCGTCGGGAACAAGAAGACCCTGTGCATGGACGAGGAGACGGTGGAGACCCTGGATCGCTTCTGGGAGGCCGTGGCGATCGCCATCGAGGGATACCTGTTCATCATGATCGGGGCCTCGATCCCGTTGGAAAACCTGGTCCGTCATGCCGGCCTCGGCCTGGCGGCCATCGCCGTGGTGACGGTTGCCCGCTCCGTCACGGTCCACTCCCTGCTGTGGGGCTTGGATCGTATCTTCCGGCAGGACATCCCGTGGCGGTGGCGGATCATCGTGGACCTGGGCGGCCTCCACGTGGGCGTGACCATGGCCATCCTTCTAAACCTGCCCAAGGATCTGCCCATGCTGGAGCAAATCCAGGTCATGGGTTACTACGTGATTACCTGGTCGGTGCTGGGGTTGCCCTTTCTCGGGCAGTTTGGCTTGAAATGCCTGGGGTTGAAGGACGGAGCGCCTGAAAGATGATTTTCAAGTGTCTATAGCTCGATTTCCATACCCTCTCTTGAGAGAAAAGCCGCAGGAAACCGTCTTTGACACTCTTCTTCCATTTTGAACAGAAAACTGTCTGTGTGATCCGGGTCGTGATGAAAAAGGGCCAGCCTCTTCGCGCCGGCTTGTTCCGCAACCTCCACGGCCTGCTCCCAACTGCTGTGTCCCCACCCCTTCTTCTCCTTCAATTCCTCCGGGGTATACTGTGCGTCATGAATGAGAAGGTCGGCGTTCTTGGAAAGGGCGACTACATTCGGGTCGATCCGGTCACCGTGTTCAACATCCGTACAATAGACCAACACCTTCCCTGCTTCCTCGAACCGATAACCATATGCCCCTCCCGGGTGATTGTGCTTCGAAGCTACGACATCAACACCTGCGCGGGTTATGTAACGGGTTATATTCGGGGCCCAGAACATCATGTAGGCACCCATCTTTTCGACCGGCACCGGAAAATACTCGCTCTGCATTTGCATCGAAAATATGCTCTCGAGGTTCTTGCCCTTTCTGTCCTTTTCAGGGATCGTGACGATGAAGTGCCGTTTCGGATCATAAGCAGGCTGGAAAAACGGAAATCCCTGTATGTGGTCCCAATGGGTATGTGACAGGGCAATGAAGATATTGTCGTACTGCTCGTGCGAGCGGGCCAACAGATCATTCCCCAGTTTTCGTATTCCGGTGCCGGCGTCAAGAATACCAACCCTTCCGGTATCGGAAGTGAACAGGATGCACGGGGTGTTGCCACCGACCCGGACGAATTCTTGTTCGGGGACAGGAGTGGAGCCTCGGGTGCCATAGAAGGTGACCTTCATTTCTACCTCCCTGGTTCCGCAATCTCTTGCCGGGGGCCGCCCGGATATCTCCCCAAGGCGAATCGTCGCAAATTACGAGATTGTTGACAACCCTATTTTTTGTTTCTAATACGTAAAACAACAGGGGCGGAAGCGTTGGCTGTGGAGTAGGATCCATACGTGGATTTCACAAGACCTTGGCTTGCCATAGGAGCCTCTGCGCGGATGAAAGCTACTGATCCCCGCAAATGTATTTCCGGAGATCTCTGATTTGGGAGTCAGACAGGCCCTTTATCTTGACGATCTCACCGTGCATGATCTCATATCTAACCTCGTCGACGATAGGCTTACACCCACCTTTCAGAAATAGCTCCAAATCGTCTTCGTGCCCCTTGTAGGCCTCCGCGATTTGATTCAGAGAAGGTCCCAGCCGATAGATGGTCTGATCCGTCGTACGATCATGGCATGCCCCACAACCTCTCTGCTCGAAGAGTTGGACACCGATTTTGTCCTCCTCTGAGGCTTCTGCAGGTTGAGGGGCTGCACCTGTGAGGATTGCGCCAAGGAAGACAAGCAATATCTTCTTCATTTTAGATCTCCTCTAGCTCTTATCCGGATGGTTTTTCAAGATCAGTTACACCCCATCCCGAGAAAGCGGGACGATATTCTGAGATGAGATCCGGATCCCAAAGGGTGCAAAGGCCCATGAGAAGAAACAGACAAGGGTTCGGGCTGGAACCCTTTCCTCGACCTCCGACATCCAAGGAAAGCGCCAAATCTCGGCGCACTTCGGGGATGATGAAGTGAACCCCTAACAGGAAAGAGGAATGTCATGAACATGAGAGCTCGCGCGGCAGCCTTGAAGCATCCTCATATACACTTTCCGACGGCGAAAGAAATGCGGGGCTGGTTTCAGAAGCCTTCCACCAAGGAGTTCGAGATAAATGCTGGTTTGGTCGCACTCTGCTCCATTCTACTGGGGAGCGTCTTCTTCAGTCTGTGCAGTGCCTTCGACGCCTATCACTGCGGCGTCTGATTCGATTGGAGGGAGGATCTGTGGACGGTCTCAAAGGATCCACCTATGAGAGAATTCCTCGAGGTGGGAGTCGAGGATCGACAGAGGGCCCCTGGGGGTCAGGTCCGGTCATCTTTGATTGTGGCCGGCTCCCAGGTGTGACCCCTTGATCGTTCGTGATTGGTTGGGGTCGAAGGCCCTCATAGGAGTCTCTTTTCCTCGATCAGCTCGATACTCCGAATCTTCCAGGCGTCCGCGTCCTTCACAAACGTCACGAGTGCGTGGTTCCTGTTCCGGCGATAGTGGGTATGCCCGAAGTGGCTGACCGATCCGCTCACGGTCCAGACGGCATCCGCGATGAATCCGCCCTCCTCCGATGCTGTCACCCTGTTTACCGACAGCAGCTCAACCTCGTCCACCTTCGCCTGCGCGCCGCCGCGGTTCTCCAGTTCCAGGGCTCGTCTGTTTTCCAGGTAGATCTGCGAGAGCTGATCGCCCATCACGCTCGTGGCCAGACGGTCGTAGACCCGGCTTTCGTCGCGCACCTCGAAAGCGCGATACACGTTGGTCAACAAGCCGTCAAGGATGACAGACGTGCGCTCGGTCGAGGGCTTCCACTGCGCGACCCACGGAAGGTCCACGGGAAAACGCAGGAACGGGTATGCTACGAATCCAAGGGCAGCCATGCCCAGGAGAATCGGCCTTCCTGATCGTACGGATTTGATCCGAATCGAGGGGATCAGAAGGGCAAGGACCATCAGGAAGACGACGATGGAGACAACGGGAAGTCGTGGTTTCTCGATGGTGATTTCCTCGATCACCGGTACACGGTAACCGCTGAGGCGGCTCTTCCAGTCGAGCACGTTCTCCTCCGGCGAGAGGATCACCGTGGTGCCGCCAAAGGGATCAGTAGTGGTCGCTTCGATCTTCCGGACCGTCTCCGAGAACAACCGCCAATCGATCCGAATCTCATCCGCCATGCCGGGCGTCTTATACACCAGCGTAAGGCCGAGGATGCCGTCGTCCAGGCTTTCGACAACAGGTTCCGGGCGAACGATCACGCCCGCAGGGCCGAGGGTCACGAAGTCGGCGCGGGCCGACACCGGTTCAGCCGGTTGCCCGTCGATGAAGATCGGATTGGCCTTCCGGACCGTATTCAGGATGCCCCTCTTCACCGGTTCCAGGGATTCTACGGGGATACTGCCCATGCCCTTGTCATCCACGGCCAGGAACTGCATGGTTGCCCGGGCCTGGATCAAGACTTCTTGCCGCACTTCATAGGGCTCCACCGATAGATAGCTCATGACCGGATGGGTGAGTCGCCGGGGCCCCGTGGGTCTCCGGCCGCCGGCCTGTGGTGTTTGAGAGGCGGGTAGGCTGTACTGCGTGGCGATCTGAGAGCCGCTGAGGCCCAGGACATCCGTCCTGCCCGCGATCACGTGTTCCTGAAACAGCGCAGCGAGCAAGGCAACGGACCAGACGCCGACCGTATAGGAAGCGATGTTCCTGGAGTGAGGCAGCTTACCCAGGGCCTTTGCAGCGGCAAGCAACGGAATGGCGACAACGAAGTGGCCGACATCAACGGCCAGATTGAACATGAACTGGGCAGGGATCTTCTTGTCCAGGTGTAGACCCAGGAGTGAGCACTCCTGGGCGTACGCGAGGCCGTGAAGAAGTCCGTAAAGAAACACCAGGGGCAGATAGGGTCCTGCTGGTCGGCCCTTGACCGCGGCATGGGCCAGCATGAGTGCGAGAAGTGCACCCAGGATGTCGACGAAGAGAAGATCGAACCCGGGCACGCCGACGTCCGTCAGGATGAGGGAGCCTGCCTGCCCGAAGGAGTAATACAGGAGGATCTTGAGAAGCTCACGGGTGGGTGCCAGTAGTGCGAGGGCCGCGACGAAGAGGAGATGAACCCATTTGAAGGTCAGGTGCTTCAGGCCAAGAAAGAAATGCTCTACACATACTTCGCGCAGGGACTGGGTTGAAGGCATGAGCAACCGTATGGGGACGCGGATCCCCTCCAGCGACCGCAGAAACAACCCCTGGTGGACCGAGCCGTCGAGCCACTGGACGGTAAGGGCCGCGCCGTTTCTCATCCAGGGAAGCAGGATTTCGTCCTGGGCCGCCAGGGGCTCTCCCGTGGTTGTGGCCGTTGCCTGTACGATGATCCAACCGGCCTGTTTGACATACTCGAGCTTGGAGACCTGGAACCGGTCCGGAAAGATGGGTGCCTTGATCGCCCAGACCAGCACCTGGGTCGCATCCGCTTCGAGCACGTACCGGTTCTCTGCTTCCTGGATGAGCCGGGCCTTCGTGATGCCCACGTCGTCGGCGAAGCCGTTTGCGGCGCCGGCCAGAAGTACCAGGGTGCTGAACAAAACCCTCAGGGGTGTCTTATTCAAGGATGATCTCATAGTTCTTGCGCAGATCTTCGATCTTGTCTTGCTGGCTCTCCCTGGATTTCTGCATGAAATGGTCCGCGCGAAGGTAGGATTCCATCTTCTCGAAGGCAGGCAGTTCAGGAGGATGGGTTTCGGTGACGATTACGTAGTGAATCCCGCGAGAAGATTCAACGGGGCCCCGCCACTGATTTAGCGGCAGTTCGAACAGAATCTGGGCAAATGGTTTGCCATAATTCATCGCAATGGTTTGAAAAGAGGCTCTGGTCATCTTCTTCAGCGATGGGTTGGAGATCTTGATCATTCCCGAGAGATCCGACACGCCCTCCAGCTTCTGCAGAAACCGCTCCGGGTCTTCAGGCTGTTCACCGCCTGCAAAAGAGAAATAGGCGTGCTCGAAGGAGAGGGAGGGCGATGTCCGGTAACGCTCCCTGTTTTCCTCATAAAAGGCCCGCAACTGGGCCACAGACGGCTCCGGAACGACCTCGCTCAGGGAGCTCCGCATAATGTTCAGGATGCGCTTGCGCACCCGGTAATCGTTCTTGTCGAAACCACGCTTGTAGGCTTCGCGGATGAGAATTTCGTCTTCGATGTGCGCCTCGATCAAGGTCTGCCGTTCTTCGGCCGAAACCGGACTCTGCGTGATGCTTTCCCGCTGCTGAACGAGTGCATCGATGGTCTGGGTGGTAACCACGACCGTCTCGCGGTCCGGGGGCTTGAAATGCACGTACAGAGAGAATGCACCGATGCCCAGAACCAGAAAAAGCAGAAAGGGAGACTTGCGCAGTGACATGGCCGTTGGCTTCGTTTGTGGGTCTGTACGGTTTCCTTCAGGGCGAAAGGTAACAGAATCGAGACATCACATCAATCCACTCGATGGTGGAAGCGTTGGAGGCCATGATCGGAAATCAAATTCCTGTGCTCGAACCGGAGGGGGCGCCCCAGACGGGGTCGGCGGTGAATTCCATGTCAAGAACGGTAGCCTCATGCGAGCTTCTCAACGCATGGAGGGTTTCTTCTCGTAAGGCGTCCAGCGACGGAAGCGCATCGATCCGGAAATCGGCCGGAAGGACCACATGGGCAAGCACCATCCGCGTCCTGCCGGGCTGGATGACCCGCACGAAAAGGTTCTGAACCGGAAGACTTCCCGTACACGCCCTGACGATGTCGTAAGCTTCTTTGATGATCTCGGGCGAAGGGGCGCGGTTCAGGAGTTCCATCAGTGCCTGCCAGGCCATTCGGACAGGCACTGAGATGGAAATCAACACGACGGTCAGCACCAGGGCCGGATCTACATAGGGAACGACGAAAGCATAGGCCGTATTCTTCACGATCAGGATACAGGCAAATGCCAGGAGCACGGCAGATGAAATGGCGGTGTTCACGATCCAGTTCTCGGCATCGGCTGTAACCAGGGGGCTGCCGGTCCGTTGTGCGTCGCGGCGAGTGATGATTGCCATGGACCAGCATGCGGTGGCCGCGAAAAGTCCGTAGGCAACGGCTGCGCCGGGCGCGATCGTGCGCCCACCGGTCCAAAGGGCTTGAACGGCGCCGGCCATCGCCATGACCGAGATGCCCAGCACCAACGTCCCCTTGATCCCGTTGACCAGAGGCTCGAAAAACGCGTACCCCATGGGAAATCGTTCGTCGTCACCTTGTTGGACCAACTTGACCACCTTCAGGGTCAGGAGACCCGTACTGAAGTACAACAAGTTGAACAAGCCGTCCAGCAGAATGGCCTGTGAGCCGCTGAAGGCGGCAAAAAGGATTCCGACAACGCCTATGAGCAGGTTGCCCCCTGTCGAAATCAACAGGGTTCGATTCTCCGATGGGATCGTTTGGTCGTTCATATCCGACATGAAACCCGTCCACCGCCTTACGCTATCTATTTCCCTGCGTGATCGACCAGCTCCGGATGGAGGTAATGTGGATCCTTGATGCCGTTCTTGCGCAGCACCATCCCTGCGAGGACCTCCCGCATCACGCGCTGTCCCACCAGGGCGGTGGTCTCATAGCCGGAGTCGACGAGCGGGTTGATCTCGACGACGTCCATGCCGACGATGTCATTGTTGATCGCCAGGCCGCGGAGGATGGGGAAGATCTCGCGCGTTGTGAGGCCGCCGGGCTCCGGTGTTCCGGCACCCGGAGCGAACGCCGGGTCCAGGCTGTCGAGGTCGAAGCTGATGAAGAGCTTGTCGGGTCCGTCGAGCGCCTCGGCAAGAGCCTGCTTCATGACGTCATCCCAGCCCTTCTTCACGATCTCGGCCATGAAGTGGTAGCGCACCTCGTGTTTGCGCATCCACTCGAGCATCTCGGGACCGACAAGCCAGCCACGCAAGCCGATCTGGACGAAGTTCTTGCCCTTGACGTGCCCCTCTTCGATCAGGTTCGATCAGGAGGCGCACGGGGGAACCGTGCGTCAGGTAGTGCCCGGCACCACCGGGTTCCGCGTCGATGTGCGCGTCGAAGTGAATTACGCCAATCTTGCCCTTCCCATGAACCGCAGCAAGCGCTGCGACGTCCGGATACATCAGCGAGTGATCGCCTCCAACGATGAACGGTCTCGCCCCGGTCTCGGCGATCTCCTTCACCTGGTCGTATACTGCGACGATCGTCTTTTCCGTGCTCAGGAAGTCGACGGGCGCGTCGCCGTAGTCCACTATTTTGAGCGAGGTCAAGGGATTGACCAGCACTGATTCGCTGTAGATGTGCGCCAGTTCTCCCCCCCATGGGACATATCCTTCTGCGGTCCTTACGGCGTTCGGCCCAAAGGCCGCACCGCGCCGTCCGGAAGACATGTCCAGAGCCGCCCCCATGATGGCGACATCCACCTTTCCGGCCTCGAGATCCTCCGGCGTGAGTGCCACCGGCTGTTTGAAGAAGGTCGGGATGCCCACGTATGCCATCCCGCCGCCCTGGCGCTGGATATTGATGGGCCCCGCCTCCCGCTTCGGATCCTTCGAGAAATCCCTCTTCGCCGACCATCCTCTGAGGCTGGGGTCGTCGGGATTCAGCGGGATCGCTGTCGGGCTGTTGCGGATCCGCTCGATGTGGGTGAGTCCGTCTCGCGTCTGCGCGATCGTGCTCGACGCTATGCCAAGCGTTAACCCCGCAACCACTATTCCTTTTCTTGTCAACAGTCTTGTTGCTCTCACTTTGTTCCCCTCCTGTGTTGGTTGACGGTCCTGCGGATTCATAAGCCCAGAGGATTGATGAGGGGCTTGGACGCCGAGCAGGATGAACACCGCCGGGAAGACCCAGCCCGACCAGCGGTCGATTGCCCGGGCCCGTTCCGGTCTGCCCGTTTCGGCGTAAGTGGAGGTGACGACCACCTCGATGAGGCTCGCAAAGACCAGGTTAATGGCCCCGAGAAGGAAGTCGTCGAGCCGGGTTCATATGTGCCTCTCCCAATCATGGATGTTCGAAACATACAATCGGATTCAAGCTAGAGAGGCCAGGGGGTTAGATCTTCTTCATCAAGGGAGCGGCCCGCTGCGAGCACGTGCCCCTTGCGAACTGAAAGGATAGACATAACCGGATGAGAGTTGAGGTGCTCGTGTTTGCTATGCAACCTCGGCGGGTGGGACCTTGGGTCCCTGTGCGGGCACGGCCTCAACCGTCTCGCCCCGAAGGTATTTCTCCAGGATGTCGTTGAGGGCCAGTGCGGTGACCGGCTTGCTCACGTAGTCGTCCATGCCCGCTTCCAGGCACTTCTCCCGGTCCCCCTTCATCGCGTGGGCGGTCATGGCAATCACGGGGATATGGTGGTTGCGGACCCTCGAGGCTGGGTCGCGAATGACCCCCGTAGCTTCGAAGCCGTCCATCTGCGGCATCTGCACGTCCATCAACACGAGGTCATAAGGGATTGTTTCCAGGGCCATGACGGCTTCCCTGCCGTCGGCGACTGCGTCGGCCCGATAGCCGAGTTTTTGAAGGATGCGGAGCGCCACCTTCTGATTGACCACGTTGTCCTCGGCCACCAGGATGCGGATCCGTTTCTTCTTCGTTTCTTCCAGACCGTAGCGGGTAATGATCGGCGTGGAGCGCTCCTTGGAGGGCGTGGACGAGATCCCGAGAACCGTGACGAGACAGTCGTACAAATGGGACTTCTTGACCGGCTTGTTGAGATAGGCAGAGAAGCCGATTGTCTTCAAGCGGGAGGCATCCCCGCGCTTTCCGGCAGAGGTCAACATGATCAGGCGGGTGGGGGTCAGGTCCGGGTCGGCCTTGATCTTCTGACCCAGCGTCGCGCCGTCCATCAGCGGCATTTGCATATCCAACAGAGCGATCCGAAATGGGTCGGTCTCTGCAAAGGCCTGATGAAGCCTTTCCAGCGCCTGTTCCGCGTTCTCTGCCTCCTCGTAGCGGCAATCCCAGGAGTGCAGGAGCTCTCGCAACACAAGCCGGTTGGTCGCATGGTCGTCCACGATCAAGATCCGTTGTCCACGGATGTCTTCGGGAATGACGACTTCCGGCTCCCGGTCTTCGGGCTGCTTGCCGAGCAGCGTGGTGAACCAGAACGTAGACCCCTTGGCTTCCTTGCTCTCGACCCCCATTCGGCCGCCCATCAACTCTGCGAGCTGCTTGGAGATGGCCAATCCCAGACCCGTGCCCCCGTACTTGCGGGTGATCGACGCGTCCGCCTGGGTAAAGGACTTGAACAGAAAGTTCTCCTGGTCTTCCGGGATGCCGATTCCGGTATCGGTTACAGAGAATTTCACCGTGATGTCCCTGTCGGTCTCTTCCTCCCGGGTCACACGGATGAACACCTCGCCCCGTTCGGTAAACTTGATCGCATTCCCGGCCAGATTGATCAGGATCTGCCTCAACCTGCCCGGATCGCCGCACAGGAGGGCGGGTACGTCCGGATAGACCAGGCAGGACAGTTCCAGTCCCTTGTCGTGAGCCCGCACGGCCAGCATGTCCGTTACGTCTTCCACCGTGGTCCGAAGGTCGAAGTCCAGGACCTCCAGCTCGAGGTGTCCCGCCTCGATCTTGGAGAAATCGAGTATGTCGTTGATGATTGCGAGCAGGGAGTCTGCCGAGGCGCGGATCGTCTGAGCGTATTCGTAGTGTTCCGCCGTCAAGTCGCTCTCGAGGAGCAGACCGGTCATACCGATCACCCCGTTCATGGGCGTGCGGATCTCATGGCTCATGTTGGCCAGGAACTCGCTCTTGGCCTTGTTGGCGATCTCCGCCTCCTTCGCCATACGGCTCGCGTGTTCGATGGCCTGCTCGAGCTGACGATTGGCTTCTTCGGTGTCCTCTTTTGCCCTTCGGATCGAATCCTCGGCCCGCTTGCGTTCCGTGATGTCCCGGAAAGACCAGACGCGGCCACGCAGATTGTCGTCCCGGACCAGGGGGCTCGAGAACCGCTCGATGACACGGCCGTCCTTGCATTGAAGCGTGTCGGTCATTTCGGACATGCTCTGGAACAGGTGCATCACCTTCGTCGTGAAGACGTCCGGGTCGTCCACCTGGTCGATGATGGCGCCGTAGAGCTTGAGGTCGTCCTCGGAGCCCTGAATGTCCTCGGGGATGCGCCATATTTCGTTGAACCGGGTGTTCACGTGGATCAGCTTTCCTTCCTCGTTGGCTACGAGTATCCCGTCTGCGGTGGACTCGAGGATGGTTCGGAGTTGTGCTTCCCTCTCCTGCAACTCCTCCGCTGCGGTGGCGATCTGTTTCAGGTATTTCGATTCCGCCTCGAGGTGGGACTTCTGTTTCCGGGTTCTAATCACGTAAGCCCACCCGCAGGCGAAGATCAGGACGATACACACCGTAATGATCGCGCTGTTTGTGGCCTGCTTGTGGATCGACCCGACGATTTGCGCGTAATTCTTGCAGACGGCGATGGACCATCGCACTTGTCCCATCGGAACCGGGGCAAAGCCGACAAGCCTTTTCCCCTGTTCGGGGTCTTTCTCTGTTCCCTGAATGGAGACGTATTCGTTGACGCCTTCCTCGCCCGTGGACATCTCTTCCAAGATGGTCTGCAGCCCCGTCCCATCCTGACGAGGAAACATCCCACCCTTCCCGTCGACCATCCAGGCACGGACTTCGGCGGCGCTCAGGAGTGGATCGATGAGGTGTTCGAAGATCGTTTCCGCCCGGATGACCGATCGGGCGATGCCTGCAAACTCACCCTCGTAGGTGACCGGTTCGAGGATGGAGAGGGCAGGGGTGCCCGACCCGGGAAGGAACACCTCGCCCACTTGGGACTCATGGCTTCTCAGGACATACGCAACATCCGGTTCGTCGGACAGATCCTTGCCGATACTCTTGGCCGGGGAAGGTATCCGGTCCACGATAGTGCCTTCCGCGTCCATCAGGGTCAACTCGTCGATTCTTCCCTCTTGCGTCTTGTAGAACTCACGAAAGAAAGGCTGCCCCACGGGCCGGGTTCCACCCTGGGAGGCTCTGTATGCTTCCTCCTGGATTTCCGAGTTGTCTGCAAGGAGGCGCAGGTCTCGGGTCCGCTCTTCGAGGAAGTGCTGAACGCTCGTGGAGGTCGCTTTGGCGGTGCACAAGAGTTGCTCCTGGGCCTGCGCGCCAACGGTGTCGATGTACCCCTTTTCCGACAGGTAGGCCAGGTAAGACACGGCGACCATGATGGCCAGCGTGATGACAATGGATAAGGCCAGTCTCGCGGATCGCTTTTTGACCTCCATGGAGTCTCCCTTTCCGTATCTTTCTTCCTTATTAGGAGGGTTTTGGTGGATATATCGGACGAACCCCGGAAATATCTTAGAATTAACGTTTTGGGAGTTAGAATTTGAATGCTCTTGAAAATTGCCGCCAGACCGGTAGGCT
>Ga0180434_10000821_pt1 | contig 45404 bp, 50 predicted proteins | sample SS_ome_7_FD_132453 | JGI IMG/M metagenome (GOLD analysis project Ga0180434, IMG submission 132453) | Hypersaline lake sediment archaeal communities from the Salton Sea, California, USA - SS_1_D_2 metaG | ecosystem: Environmental > Aquatic > Non-marine Saline and Alkaline > Hypersaline >... | reverse complement strand
CAGGTCTTGCTATCAAATAGGTGGGTAACCATGGGTGGATGTATTGTTGTCGTTGGTAGCTCGAACACGGATATGATTCTTCAGACCGATCGTATTCCTCGCCCGGGTGAGACGATCCTTGGGGGTGAGTTTTCGATGGCAGCCGGAGGTAAAGGGGCGAATCAGGCGGTGGCGGCAGCTCGTGCGGGTGGTGAAGTTGCGTTTGTGGCTCGCGTGGGGGAAGACATGTTTGGCGAACAGGCCATCAAGGGTTTTGTTCAAGACGGCATTAACGTCGATCACGTGATTCGCGACAAAGATGCAGCTTCCGGCGTTGCACTGATCTTTGTCGCCCGAGATGGCGAGAACAGCATCGGTGTTGCGTCGGGTGCCAATGCCAAGCTTTTGCCGGCGGATATCGACAATGCACGCGACGTGATTGCATCAGCCGACGTTTTGGTCATGCAGTTGGAAACTCCCGTGGAGACCGTGAAAGCGGCAGCCAAGATCGCTTCGGCCCATGGCGTGCGTGTGGTTCTCAACCCGGCACCCGCCCAGCCGTTGGACGATGACCTCCTCAGAGGTGTTTCGGTTTTGACACCCAATGAGACGGAGTCGGAGTTGTTGACGGGAATCAAGGTCGAGAGTGACGATCAAGCTGCCGAAGCAGCGAAGGTTCTTCGTGCCCGGGGCATTGAGATTGTTGTCATCACGTTGGGACCTCGTGGTGTATTCGTGGCCTCCGATGGTTTTGCCGGTGTTGTGCCCGGATTCAAGGTCAAGTCGGTCGATACCACAGCCGCCGGCGACGTGTTCAATGGTGCCTTGGGTGTGGCGTTTGCGGAGAATCGAGCGTTGGAGGATGCGGTTCGATTCGCCAATAGCGCTGCTGCACTGTCGGTGATGAAGCTCGGCGCCCAACCTTCCGCGCCAAGTCGTAAGGACATCGAAGCTTTTCTCGCTGCACATTGAGTTATTGCCGTCGTTGAGGTTCTGCCGGGTTGTACGATTGGCCGACACAGTCGCTGTTCGTTTAGTGTCAGCCAAGGAGTGAATACAAATTGGCTTCGCGCATCGAAATATTGCTGGAAGATGAAGATCTGTTCGCGGTTAACAAGCCAGCGGGCGTCCTGACGGTTCAGGGCCGTCATGGCGGTAGGCCGTTGCGCGAAATGATTGCCAAGCTCGCGGGTATCGATCAAACACTTCTACTTGTTCATCGGTTGGATCGAGGGACCAGTGGCGTGCTGTTGTTTGCCAAGACCACGCAGGCTCAACGGCACCTGTCTTTGCAATTCCAGCACCGCACCGTTGAGAAGGAGTATCTGGCGATCGTGCGTGGTACCACCGACGAGGATGGCGGCCTGATTGAGGCGCTTCTCGCTCCACATTCGCGGGTGACGGGTAAGATGATCGTCAAGGAACGCAAAGGCAAGGCTTCTCGAACGCGCTGGCGCGTGGAGGAGCGTTTTGGTGATTGTGCCACGCTTGTTCGTTGTTGGCCTTTGACGGGTCGGCAACATCAAATTCGCGTCCACCTTGCCCACATCGGTTTTCCATTATTAGTTGACAAGCTGTACGGCCGGACGGAGGCCTTCTACCTTTCGAGCATGAAACCCGGATATCGGCCCAATACTCGGCGCGATGAGCGGCCCTTGATCGATCGGCTCACGCTGCATGCGGAGGTCCTTGTTTTCGACCATCCTCGTCATGGCAACCGGATTCGAATTCAAGCTCCGCTGCCGAAAGACTTCCGGGCGACGCTGACACAGCTACGAAAGCTATGTTCAACATCATGAGCAGGCGGTTGGTCGAGCGTCTTGCGTGATGCTTGCTCGGGCTCTACATTCTATAATCTTTGTCGCTCGGCACCGGAGGCTCCTGACGATGTGTGAAGTATACAAGATCGGTTTGATCGGCTGCGGCGTGGTCGGCCAGGGTGTGGTTCGCATCCTTCAGGCCGAAGCGGATGAAATCGCACGTAAAACTGGCGTTCGTCTCGAGTTGAGTCGGGTCGCCGACATCGATTCGTTCCAGCCTAAAAAAGTTGGTGTGTCGGATGCTTGTATAACGACCGACGCAGCAGACGTGATTCGTGACCCTAGCATTCAGGCGGTTGTCGAACTGGTGGGTGGGACGAGTGTCGCCAAGGATTTCGTATTGCAGTCGCTCCAGGCCGGCAAGGACGTCGTCACGGCCAACAAAGCATTGTTGGCCAAGCATGGCCGGGAGATTTATGAGGCCGCCCGGCAACACGGACGTTGCGTTCAATTCGAGGCGAGCTGCGGCGGCGGGATTCCCTTGATTTTGCCGTTAAGAAGTGGATTGGTTGCCAACCGGATCACAGCCATTTTTGGGATTCTGAACGGCACGTGTAATTACATCCTGACCGAGATGGGCGAGAAGGGGAAGTCATACACTGAAGCCCTGAAGGAGGCACAGGCGGCCGGTTATGCGGAACTGGACCCGACGCTCGACGTCAGTGGAGGCGATACCGCCCACAAGCTGGCGATTCTCGCGTCCATCGCCTTTTGTTGTGATGTGGATTTCGAGCGTCTTCACGTGGAAGGTATTCAACAGCTCGAGGCACAGGATTTGGCGGCGGGTAAGGGACTCGGCTACGTGTGCAAGCTGTTGGGGATTGCGCAACAGACGGAGACCGGTTTGAGTCTTCGCGTCCATCCCGCTTTTGTGCACGAAGGGCATCCGTTGGCAACGGCTCGCGGCTCCTTCAATGCCGTGAGTGTCTACGGTAACTGGGTGGGGCATACGTTGTATTACGGTCGCGGTGCGGGCAGTAAGCCGACCGCCAGTGCGGTGGTGTCGGACATTGTGGATATTGCGATCGGCAACGCGGGCCGAACGTTCACGATGTTCAACATGCTGAATGATGGAACGCCGAAGCCCACCTATGCGAAGATGGAAGAACTTCGAACGCGGTTCTACGTACGAATCATGGTGGTTGACCGCCCCGGCGTGATGGCGAAGATTACCAAAGTGTTCGGCGACCGTGAGATCAGTCTGCGGGCTGTGACTCAACATGAGACCGCCAACCATGTCAACAATGGTACCGTGTCTGTGGTGGTTGTGACGCACGAAGCGCAGGAAGGGCAGATGCGATCGGCCCTCGAACAAATTGCCGGTCTTGATGTCGTTCGCGAGAAGCCGGTCATGATTCGCGTCGTCGAAGAGCACGAAGAGTACGCCTCATGAAATACGCATTGATTTTGCCGGATGGCGCAGCGGATGAGCCCATCGCCGAGCTGGAGGGCAAGACGGCACTTCAGGCCGCCCGAACACCCAACATGGACTGGATCGCCACCCAAGGGCGCGTCGGCACCATTCGAACGGTGCCTAGTGGTTTCTTGCCCGGTAGCGACGTCGCCACGCTGAGTGTACTCGGTTATGACGCCAAGACGTGTTATACGGGGCGGGCGCCGCTCGAGGCCATCGCACGCCGAATCACGTTGGCGCCCGAGTCACTCGTCTTTCGGTGCAACCTCGTCACGATTGTGGACGGGGAGATGGAGGACTTTTCGGCCGGGCACATTTCGCAACCGGAAGCTGCGAAGTTGGTCGCCGATTTACAGGAACAATTGGGCGACGATCGGATTGCGTTTCACTCCGGGGTGAGCTATCGCCATTTGATGACGATGAAGGATGCGGCCGGCATCAAGGTCGAGTGTACGCCGCCTCACGATATTCTCAGTCAGCCTATCAGCGGCCATCTGCCCACGGGTAAGGGTAGCGATCTGATTCGGTCGATCATGCAGCGATCGGAAGATGTGCTGGCATCGCATGAAGTCAATCAGGTTCGGTGCGATCTCGGGGAGAACCCCGCCACGTCGATTTGGCTGTGGGGTCAGGGTCCGATGCCGAAGTTGACGAGCTTTCGGGAGCGGTTTGGGGTGCGCGGGGCTGCGATTACGGGTGTGGATTTATTTCGGGGGATCGCGATGGGCATCGGTTGGCGGATGATCGATGTGCCGGGAGCGACCGGGTATTTCGACACAAACTATGGGGGCAAGGGCGAACATGCGGTTGCGGCCTTAGACGATGTCGATCTGGTGGCGGTGCATGTTGAAGCGCCGGATGAGGCCGGTCACAACGGCGACGTCGTCGCCAAGATCAAGGCGATTGAACAAGTGGATGAGCACGTCGTCGGGCCCTTGCTGGACAAGTTGCAGCGTTTTGATACTTGGCGCGTGCTTTGTATTCCCGACCATCCGACACCGATCAGCAAGCGGACCCACACGACCACGCCACCGCCGTTTTGTATGGCCGGTGACGGGATCGTGGTGGACCGAGCGAATGCGTTCGACGAAGCGCAAGCGGAGGAGAGCGACTTCCATATCGATCCGGGTCACGAGCTGATGGAGTATTTTCTCAAGTCGGGTGGAAAGGCCTAGAGGTTTTTTGTTTGCGGGTCGGGCACGCCGTTTGCCCATCGACTTTGGGTCTGCCGGTCGCTAAAATACCCTCCTATTATGAGTATTCTCGTCCAAAAATTTGGCGGAACGAGCGTAGCTGATGCCGAGAAGGTCCATCGTGCCGCTCGGCGTGCGATTCGCGCCAAGCTCGAAGGCTATCAGGTGGTCATGACGGTTTCGGCGATGGGGAAGACGACGGACCAGCTTGTCGCTCTGGCAAACGAAATCAATTCGACGCCTCCCAAGCGGGAAATGGACATGCTGTTGACGACCGGGGAGCAGGTCTCGATCTCGCTCATGGCCATGGCGATCGCTGCGGCCGGTCATGAGGCCATCAGTTTTACGGGCGGTCAGATCGGCATGCTGACCGATGCCGCGCACACCAAGGCTCGTATTCATTCCATCGATGCTAAACGAATTCACGAGCACCTCAATGCCGGTAAGATTGTGATCGTGGCCGGTTTTCAAGGTGTGACGCAGGAAGGCGCGATCACGACGCTTGGCCGAGGCGGTTCGGATACGACCGCCGTTGCCCTTGCGGCCGCGCTGGGTGCGGAGATCTGTGAGATTTATACGGATGTCGATGGCATCTATTCGACGGATCCCCGCGTTGTGCCGCAGGCCCGAAAAATGGCGGAAATATCTTACGATGAGATGCTCGAACTCGCGTCTTTGGGTGCGGGGGTTATGCACTCGCGATCGATCGAGTTCGGCAAGAAGTACAACGTGCCGATTCATGTCCGAAGTTCGCTGACTGATTCAAAAGGAACCATGATCGTGGCGGAAACGAAAGGAATGGAAGACGTTGTTGTTCGCGGCATCACGTTGAAGCGTGATCTCGCGCGCGTGGTCCTGACGAGTGTGCCCAATCGTACCGGGATTGCGGCCGATATTTTTGCCCGGATCGCGAAGCATCGGGTTGTGGTGGACGACATTATCCAGAACGTTTATGAGCATGGCCATGGGGCAAACATCGGTTTTACGACCACAGGGGCCGATGTGGACGAAGCGGCGACGATTTGTGAAGAAATCGCTAAGGATCTTGGCATCAAGTCCATCGAAGTTGACAAAAAGGTCGCCAAGGTGAGTGTCGTTGGCATCGGTATGAAAACGCACACGGGGGTGGCTTCCAAGATGTTTGGCGCCCTGGCTGCAGCGCGTGTCAATATTCAGAATATCTCCACAAGCGAGATCGTGATCAGTTGTGTGATTGATGAGAAGGATGGTGAGGAAGCTTTGCGAACCCTCCATACCGCCTTTGGCCTGGATAACAACGACAACCATGCCTAGTGTGACGATTAAAGTGGGCACAACGATTCGCTGACACTTATCCAGAGCCGACGACGGCAAAAAGGTCAGCGCTGCCTTCGTAGCGTGACATCGCCCGACGATATTCTCGCGATTATTTCTTCTTCTTGATTTGCCGGTTTTTGGCCGGCAGGTTTTTGGTCTGTAGGTTCTTGGTCCATGTGGGCCAGGATAAGCCTTCTGCGATCACTTCTCGGTGCAATTGGATCAACGTTTGCGCCATCGTTTTCACCCGTTCGACCTCGTTCGTCGCAAGGTTTCGCTTTTCCCCGAGGTCCTCACGTAGATTGTATAGTTCGAACCCCGTGAATTGTGTTTGCCGGATGAGTTCGAGGTGTTCCAGTGAATACGGCTTGATGTTGCCCGAAGGTCTTGCGTCCGTGGTATGGGCAAGGAGTTTCCAATCACCCTGTCGCAGTGCCGCCTTGGGCTTGCCGAGGGCTTTGTAGTAGTACCAAAACAGGGGGACGTCACGCTCGATTTTACGATTCTGGAAAATCGGAAGGATACTCGCGCCATCGATCGGGCGGTCGGACGGTTGATCGACGTTGGCGATGGCGCACAACGTTGGGAGCAGGTCGGTGCCGTTGATGGGTTCGTGACAGACGGTGCCCGGTGTGGTTTGGCCTGGCCAACGAATAATGCCGGGGACACGAATCCCACCCTCGTACAGATGTAGTTTCATACCACGAAGCGGTCCAGGCGAGCCCCACGATCGCGAGGCCCTCGGATAACGATTGAGCGTTTCAGGGCCGTTGTCGCTGGTGAACAGGACGAATGTGTTGTCGCACAGGTTCATGTCGTCGAGTGCTCGCATGAGTCGGCCGAACTCATGGTCCATTTGCGTCACGTTCCCGTAGTAGATGGCCGTTTCGGGTGGGTTGGCCTGTGGGTACATCGCGGTAAAGCGATCGGCAGTGGCTACGGGTTCGTGAGGCGAATGGAACCAGACCAACAGGCAGAAGGGTTGGCCCTGTTCGAGACTGTCTAGCCATGCGATGGCTTCATTGACGATGAGCGTACTCGAGTAGCCGGCTAGCGGGCCGACGGCTTGGCCGTTGCGAACAAAGTTGACGGGGTTCTGATGGCTGGGCTGGGCGTTATTCTCCGTCGCGAACCAGTAGTCGAAACCGTGGTCCGATGGGGTTGGCCCCGTGGCATCGTCGAGTGGGCCGGTGCAATGCCATTTGCCGACATGACAGGTCGCGTAGCCGGCGGACTTGAGGAGTTCCGCAACGGTTATTTCCTCGGTTCCCAGAGACATCGGCGAGGGATTGGGAATCCAGTTGTAAATGGCACAGCGGTTGGGGTTTCGACCGGTGAGCATGCCTACCCGAGCGGGCGAGCAAACGGGCGCAGCTGCATAGCAGTCGGTCAGTCGCATCCCTTGGCTCGCGAATCGGTCGAGGCAAGGCGTCTTGAGGGTAGGGTGTCCATAGCCGCCGAGATCGCCGTAGCCGAGGTCGTCGCACAGAACGATGACGAAGTTGGTTTTGGGTGGATGGGCAGGAGCGGGCCATGCGGGCGAGCAGAACATGAAAAGGGCGAGGACGACTAAGGCAAGTTGCCTTTTTATGTAGCGGTTTTCAAAGTGAAAAACATTGCAAACAAAGGGATTTGGGTCATCTAAGCCGCTACAGTTAAAGTTAAAGTGCTCTAAAGGCGGCCAGCCGGAAACAACCCTTTCGAGCAAGCGTTGCTTGTCGTGATTCCTCATGGAGTCTCCTCGGCCGTCTCAAGTATTTTCTTTTCGAATCCCCATGAGGTCTTTTTTGAAGATTCTGGTTTCGAGGGCGCGCACATATTCGGTCCAATCGCTGGCGGGATCCGGATCGGATCTGATTTTTTCGAGGAACATGTTCAACTTGGCGTCCAGATTGTCCAAGTGGTGCAGGGCGATGGCCTCAGGCATGGCGGGCAGTTTGGGGCTGCCGAACTCGTATTGTCCGTGATGCGCCAGGATGATGTGTTGCAGAGCGTTCTTGATATCAGCAGGGAAGGGGGCTTGGGTTGCCGCCTCGACGGCTTTTACCTTTTCCTCGACCCAGATGGCGACCTGCGTAATGTGGCCGACCAGTTGGCCTTCGGTGCTGTATTGGAAGTTCGTTTCGTAAACCAGCTCCGCCGTTTTGCCCAAGTCGTGCAAGAACACGCCGGCCAGAACGAGATCGAGACTGACTTCAGGGTATCGGGGGATCACGACTGAAGCCAATTCGAGTACATTTCGGGTGTGTTCCAGCAAGCCGCCAATATAGGCCTGATGCAACTGAATGGCGGCCGGGGCCTTGCAGAAGCGCTCCATCATCGGCTCGTCCATGATGAACTGTTTGATAAGGTTGAGGACATGCGGGTTCTTGATTTGGCGGAGAATTTCCTTGACCCGGTTGAACATCTCGCCAATGTTCTCTTGTGTTTTCGGCATGAACTCGGAAAGGTCGATGCTTTGGGGATCGACCGGGCGCATGGCATCCACGATGAACTGCATCGCCCCTTTGTAATTCTCCGCTCGCCCCTTGAATCGCAAAAACCCGCCTTCGGGCATTTGTTCGAACATGGCCTCGGTTGCTTGCCAGATACGCGTCAAAAGCTGACCGGTTTTGTCCCGTAAGATGCAGTGGATATAGAGCGAGCCGTTGGTCGTAGTTCGCAGGTCCTTGGCGCCGATGAGAAAAACCTGATCCTCGATGACTTCGCCAGGCTGTAAGTCGCAGATGTAACGTCTGGGTTTCGCGGCAGTGCTCATGTGTTTCCTGTTCACTCGTTTTTGAAGGTTTATTTTCCGGCCCGCCCTGGTAGGGCTTATCGCAGACCAGAGCATAACGGGACCGGGCGGTGTTGCCAAACGAATGGACGTTGTGGGATCGGTTGGGTGGACAGCACTTGCATGAACCGTGCAGTAACGGGTAAAACGACCGCTCGTACCATGCCAAACAGTTGAGGATGCGCAATGCTTTGGACACGTTTTTTCATACAGACGGTAAAAGAGACACCTGCGGACGCCACGGTCCCGTCGCACCAGTTGGGTATTCGGGCCGGGTTGATTCGCCAAGTGGCAGCCGGTTCGTACACCTACTTGCCGCTGGGCTATCGCACGCTGCGTAAGATTGAAGCCATCATCCGCGAGGAGATGAACCGGGCGGGCGCGATTGAATTGCACATGCCGGCGATGCATCCGTTGAATTGGTGGGAGGAGACGGGTCGGGCGGCCGTCATGGGTGACGTGCTCGTTCATCTGAAAGGATCGGCGTGGCAGAGCGGAATCGTATTGGGGCCGACGCACGAGGAGGTCATCACCGAACTCGCCCGGGCGTACCTGAATAGCTACAAACAGCTGCCGATTACGTTCTACCAGATTCAAACCAAGTTCCGCGGTGAAGAACGGCCCAAGAGCGGCGTTCTGCGAACACGCGAGTTTCTCATGAAGGATGCTTACTCCTTCGACAAGGACAAAGCGGGCCTCGATGCGATCTACCAGAAAATGTACGACGCTTATTGCCGACTTTTCGCGCGCTGTGGCTTGCCCTATTTAGTGGTCGAAGCGGAATCCGGACCGATCGGTGGCGATGCATCGCATGAGTTCATGGTCCTCACGGATGCGGGTGAAGATCTTGTTGCCATTAGTGACGATCGCTCCTATGCCGCCAATATTGAACGTGCCACACGCGATGTGACGCCGTTACCCGCCGATCCAGATGCGTCAGCCATGCCGCCGGTCGAGGAGATTCATACGCCGAACTGCCCGGGGATCGAGGACGTCTGTGCGTTGTTGAACATCGACGCGAGCCAAATGGTCAAGACGCTTGTGTATGACATCAAGACCGACGCCGGAAAGGGTGAGCCGAAGCGTGTCATTGTATGCGTGCGCGGCGACCATGAGGTCAACGAGAACAAGCTAAGCCGCCTGTGTCCCGACGGCACGCCGGAGTTATGTGACGTTGCTCAGGCGACCGAACAAGGCTTTGCCATCGGCTACGTGGGCCCACGCATTGTCAACGAGAAGGATTGCACGCTGATTGTCGACCACGATGCACGCGCGGTCGTGAACGGCGTCACCGGTGCGAACAAGATCGATCACCACATCAGAAACTTCAATTGGGTTCGTGATGTCCAGGCGGATCGGCTCGCCAAAGCGATCGTAGCCGACGTGCGCAACGTAGCCGCAGGTGATCTCGCTCCCAACGAAGGACGATCGCCGATGCGTTTCCGCAAGGCGATCGAGATAGGCCACGTGTTCAAGCTGGGGACCAAGTACTCCGATGCGATGTCGGCGACATTCCTCAACGAACAAGGCAAGACCGAGCCGCTTATCATGGGGTGTTACGGGATCGGTGTGAATCGCATTCTGGCGGCCGCGATCGAAGCTCATCACGATGAACAGGGTATTTGTTGGCCGGTCACGATCGCTCCGTTCGAGGTATTGATCTGTGCACTGGATACACGTGATGAAACAGTGATGGCCACCGCCATGCGGATTCACGACGCGTTGGAAGCCGAAGGCGTCGACGTGTTGTTGGACGATCGTAACCAACGCCCCGGCTTCAAGTTCAAGGATGCGGATCTGATCGGGATTCCGGTTCGCGTGACGGTCGGTAAGAAGGCGTTGGCGGACGGGCACGTCGAGCTCAAGATGCGATCCGGCGGCGAGGTGGAGAAGATGTCACCTGACGCGGTGATCGATGAAGTCGTGTGCCGCATCCGCGAAGCCAAGAATATTTGAGCGAATCGGCGGCTACTCCAGGTATCCCAGATCGGTCAACCGACGGGTGAGGGCTTCCTTTTCCTCGTCACTGTAGACTTCTTTATGCTCGGCGGTTTCGATGGTTTGTGGCGGTTCGTATTCGACGACGAGCTTTTGACTGAACAACTCGGTTTGTACCTGTCCTTCCATGTCAGCGGGAACACGCAGCCCGATCGCCGCCAAAAGCGTGGGGGCGATGTCGGCGATGCTCGCGTGGGTCGTCCCGCCGGATCGCACGTTCGGGCCGTTGACGGCTAGGATCCCTTCAACGCGGTGTGTTCCTTCCAGACGGTGGCGCGAACTCCACCGAACCGCTTGGTGTCCACGGATCTTGCGGACGACCGCCAGGCCTGGGTTGGGAACCAGCAGCAGGTCGGGCAGCCACGGCTGGTCTTCACGTCGGCAGTTGTAAAGCTCTTCCGCCTTGTGGACCTCAGGGAAAACCTGGATGGTTTCACCTTCGCGGTTCTGGCACGTGACGGAAAGGAATTGCCTCTGCAGGTCTTCGCGGACGCGATCGTAGTCTTCCGGGTCGATCAATCCGCCCGGTTGCCGATCCTTGAGGCTCAAGTACAAGAAGCCGTACATCCCCGCATGCATGACGCATGCTTTGGTTTGCGACCAGTCGAGGGCCAGCTCATGTTCAATCCCGAGATTGGCTTCGAATCGCTTCGTCGTTCGTCCCAGCAACCGATCGATGATTTTTCGGGCCCGACGTTTGGCCTGGATGGTCCGGCTTTTGATTTTCAGATAACCCCATTGCTCCAGGAGCGCGTTCGGTTGAGCCTTACCGTCCAAGCTGCCGTGGCCATGGTCGGACATGACGATAATCATCGCCTCGTTTTCGCGTGCATAGCGAATCAGATCGCCGATGCTTTTGTCCAATGAGGTGAAGCAACGAGCGGACATCTCCGCGCGACGCGGATGCCGTCCCGACGTTTTGGGGTCGAGGTATTTCCAGGCCTTGTGCTGCAAGTTGTCGACCAACTTGTACATGATCATCATTACGTCCCAGCCGAACCGCTCGCCACAGTATTCAACGAGTTCATAGCCTTGTTGAAAGCTCTGTTCGATGTAACGCAGATTCCGCTGAAACAATTCGTCGCCCCCAAGGACTTTGCGTTGCCAATCGGAGCTGTAGTTGTAGTGCGGCCACCGCTGGAGGATGGCATGCTTGAGTTTGGGAGGATAGGTGAACTCGGTCTCCGTGCTTGGTGTCTCAAAACCCGAGATCATGAAACCGTTCACCTTACGCGGCGGGTACGTCATCGGTACATTGATCGAGCCAACGCGCAAGCCCTTTTCGCTGAGGATTTCCCAGATGGTTTTCTCACGAATCTCGTAGGTACTGTTAAACGATAGCTGGTTATTGCGGACGTCATATTTCTCAAAATCCACGATGCCATGACGTCCTGGTCCCTTGCCCGTCATGAACGTCGTCCAAGCGGCAGGCGTGATGGGGGGTTTGGTGGACTCGAGGATTCCGGCCGTTCCCGTCCGAATCAGTTCAGCCAGGTTGGGCATACGTCCTGCTTCCATCATCGGGTTGAGGATGTCGAAGGTGGCACCGTCAAGGCCGATGATGAGTACGCGATTCGCCAACGGTGTGAGTTCGCGCTGCGTCTGAGGTTTGGATTCGGGTGCGGCCGAGTCGTTTCGTTCCCCCGGACCAGGCGGGTCCAACTTGGTCGGCGACACATTTTTGGATTCTGGTTTGTGGGGGTTTACCGTTGTCATCAGAAGCCCATCTCTTCTTGGGGGTGAGTCCCGTCACGCAAAGAAAACCGTCATGGCAAGAACAACGGGTGTCATACGCCATGCCGCCGGACCGTACGTTCGATCCCCTAGCGTTACTGCGGTTGCCCGTATCTAGGCTAACGTCAACAATAATCGCCATAATAGCTGAAGCGTCAATGTTCGGCGACTTTTGGGGCGAGTCAGATCCGGCTCGATTTAGGTTATCGGACGTTTTTGGTGATTGATTCGGGGAAATATATGTGCCCGTCCCATTGAGGTGGGGGCCTCAATCGCTGCCACCTTAGGGGCGTATTTTGCTTAGTGATTCAGTTGTAAACTCTTTATTTTTAATTAGTTATGTATCATTGCCGTTAGTGTAGCTCCGCCACAGCCCTTTTCACGGCCCAAGGTTATTCGTGATTCACGGTTCGTTCTGACGTCTCTATTTTTTTCTAACTCTCTGCGGCGTTTGATCTTTTGATGACCAATGACGATAATTGTATAGAGAGTGTAGGGATCTGCACGCAGCGAGGGAAGGAAATGTCTACCTATATGCTGCAATTGCAGATCAGTGGCGCGAATAGGCCGATACGGTCCTTTTTGTCGATCGATTACGGCAACGTTCGGGTCCGTTAGTTTGTGTTTTCGCTGCTGGCACCCCCAGCCAAACCGGGCGCTTGGTCTCTCCCCGGTGACGGTGGCGAAGAAGCGGCGGGATTCAGTATTCCGTCCGGAGCGCTACCATGGCAGAGTATCACCACCTGCCTATTGCTGAACTCACGCACCAGCTCAAGCTGTCTCCGGTGCGTCTGCGCCTCAAGCAGTTGGCGGCGGCTGAGTACGTCTTGACGCTCATCGAATCGTCCAAACGTTATCCTTACGATTTCGTTTGCCATCACATCACCGGATATCGTCCGAAGGGCGAACATGCTCAGAAGGTCATGTCCGGTCGTGTGCTGATAGAAGACCTGGTTCTGCTCGTCGAAGAGCTTAGTTCCGCGAATACCCTACCCGTCGGTGCGTTGCGCGTGCCTTGCTGGACCACAGAGGAGTTGGCGAAGCGACTGAAGGTCTCCACGAAAACCATCTGCCGGTGGCGACGCCGGGGCTTGCCGGGGCGTAAGTTGCGCTACCCGGATGGAACGGTTCGGATGGCTTTCTTGGAGAAAAGCGTTCGGCGGTTTGTCGCCGACCACCAAGACATGGTCAAACGTGGGGCCGCCTTCAAGCAACTGACCGCTGCGGAGAAGAAAAAAATTATCGCTTGTGCCCGTTCGATTCTCGCGCAGCGACGCATGCGGCTCCACGAGCTTTCGCAGTTGATCGCGGCCGAAATGGGCCGGGCGGTCGAGACCATCCGCTACACGATTCGGTACCATGACAAGGCTCATCCTGATGAAGCCCTTTTTGGCAAGGATGATCAGCCCGCGATCAAGGCTGAATTGCAGGCGATCTACGATGCGGTGAAGTCGGGCAAGTCGATCGAAGAGGTGGCGCAAGCCTACGGGCGGTCGGTCGAGGCGATTGCCTGTGCGGTTCGGGAGGTGCGGGCTCGGTTGTTGAAGGCGCAAGAGATTGATTGCGTCTTCAATCAGGAATTCGAATCGCCGTTGGCGGATGAAAGGATTCTCGGTAACCGACGTGATTCGGACGACGATTCGGCCCCGTCCAAGAAAGTGCGTCCGCCGAAAGACTTGCCGCCCTATTTGCAGGACCTTTATCGGCAGCCGCTCCTTTCGCCTGACCAGGAACGCGACTTGTTCCGGCGGTACAATTACGTGAAGTTCAAAGCCAGCCGGCTGCGGGCCAAGATGGATGTCTGCAACACGACGGATGAAATGTTGGATCAGGTCGAGACATTGCTCAAACAGGCCGAGTCGCTCAAGAATGAGATTTTGCAGGCTAATCTTCGTCTTGTGGTGAGCATTGCACGTCGACACGTGGGGCGATCGCCTCATTTCTTCGAGATCGTCAGTGACGGTAACCTGTCGTTGATGCGTGCCGTGGAGAAATTCGATTACGCGCGAGGCTACAAGTTCAGCACCTATGCCTCATGGGCGATTATGCGGAACTATGCCCGAACGATTCCTGAGCAGATGTACCAGTCCGCACGGTTGGTGACCGGTAATGAGGAGATGTTGTCGAACGCACCCGCTCAGTCAGAAGCGGGTCGCGAGTCGATTCTGGAAGGGGCTCGACATCTGGTGGCCAAGGGACTCTCGTTGTTGACCGTTAGGGAGCGTGACGTGGTTGTTCGGCACTACGGTCTCAACAATGGTGGTCAAGGCATGACGCTGGATCAGATCGGTCAGCTTTTTGGCGTTACGAAGGAGCGGGTTCGTCAGATCGAATTGAGGGCGTTGAGCAAGATCCGGGCGGAGTTGGGTCCGGAGCACGTGGAATTTGCCCAGGACTAGATAGAGATATTGATGTTGAGAGAGTGAGGCCGTGCCCCTGCCCGGTCGTGTTTGCTGCTCATCGAAGGTTGTAAAGGGTTTTTCTACGAATCCAATCCCATTTTCGTTGTCTGCTGGCCGGTTTGTTTGCCGGCCTTTTTCGTGCATTTTTCCGAGCGTGCTCAGCGGTACTTCATTGATTGTCTGCGCGCCGCCTCGTTTCTTGACCGATGGAAAGGGCTCCGGATAATGCCTCTACTTCGTGATCCGGTTTAGAGACATGTGAGCGACGATGAAAGTCAGCTGTCCCAACTGCAACAAAGTCCTGCAGGCTCCTGATGAATGGGCCGGCAAGACGGTCAAATGCCCTGGCTGCAAGCAGTCCATCAATCTGCCAGCCATAGAGGAAGAGGCCGACGATAGGGCGTTTGATCTAAGTTCGCTCGAAGCGATCGAGTCGCACGGCCAAGTCGTTTCCGCCGAGCCCGGGAAGCGGCGGAAGCCCATGACCCTGAAAGAAGCGCAGGCTGCCGCCGCTCAACAGGCTTCCGGAGAACAAACAGAATCCGTTGATCCTCAAATGCGCCGGTGCTCACGATGTGGTCAGACGGTTCGTGTGGAAGACCTTTACGGTGACATTATTTGTCGCCATTGCGGCAACACAATCTCGGGCCTGTCGCTCGCGGACGATGGGGTGTTCCCGCGCGATCCACGGGGTCAACAGAAGAAGGCGGAGGTCAGTTTTTATGAAGGTTTCACCGGTGCCTTCGCTTATCCACTGTCCGTGATGGGGTCCCTTGTTTTTGCCGTCCTGGCTGCCTTCGCAGCGGCTTTGCTGGTCATGATGCTCGTTTCAGCAGTGGCAGGCAGGATGAGCAGAGAACCGATCAGCGCAGAGACGGACTTCAGCTTGATTGGCTTGATCGTCACAGCGATCTTTGCGGTTAAGGGATTGTATTTTGGAGCCGTGTGTTTCCAATTCATTCTAGATACCATTCGTGGGACCGTGTCCGGTGTCAAGAAACCTGCCCGACCCAAATGGAACCCATCCAAATTTGGGCCCTCTGCAAGTGGTTATCCAATTTTGGTCGCGTTCTATGCGTTGATGGTCCTGCTTGCGATTCGTGTTTCACAAGGCACATTGCCTACGCGAAGTGAGCATTTGCTCTCCCTGACGCAACCGGGCAGTTTGGTTTTCTTCGCGGTGATCCTGTTCATCTTGCCGATGTCTCTCATCGGATTGGCGGGTGGACGACCCATGGAAGGCGTGCATCCTGTTCGCCTCTTCGTTTCCATCAAAAACGTCATGGGTCACTATTTCTTTCTCTTCATCATCCTTACGCTACACGCCATCGTGTACGTTGGTGCGGTCAGTGCGGTATTGGGCTGGGCGGGACCGGCAATCATGCAAGCATTGGGTAAGGGGTTGGTGGGGGCATTGGTCGGAATGGTGCCCGGCCTGATCGCGTGGGCGGTTCTCGTGGGTGTGGGATTCTACTTTGCCTGCTCGTTGGGGCGCATCTTCGGGTTGTTTGCCAGTACCTACAGCGACCGAATCGACTTCCGATTATGAACGGTTGAAGGGTGCCACCTTTCTTTCTCACCTAGTTTTTCTCATCGAGGCAAGGGTTGTTGCGGGGGACGTTTTTTTTACGCCCTTGCCCGGAATAGCGGTTCGATTGTCGGGTGGCCGATGAGACACAGTTAAAGGGATATTGTTTACACTTTTGCTTTATCGTCCTGAAATAGCGGTGACAGGGGTAACTTTCGCTGAAGACGGGGCGATGCGGGTTGCGTCTTGTTTGAGGTACTGAGCGAGGTGATTTTTTTTCCGCGTCGCCAAGGGGTTGACATGCTTGCGGAGATAACTACACTTACGGATCTGCCTCCGCACGCCTGAGTCGGCTAGATCGATGGGACCCGGGCGGGAACAGGGCAATTGGGCGAGATGACACCGCAGGCGTGAGCCTGGCTAGAAGCATAGGCGACGTCGGGTGTCTTTTTGTCTAATCTCGTGCGACCGCAGGCGGAGCCTGGGTCAGAAAAGTGTTAAGGGAAGACAGTGGCTTTGTACGGTTTTTAGAGGCAAGCGATGCAGGGTGAACGTATTCGAATCCGGATGGAAGCTTACGACCCGCGAGCTTTGGACGCATCGGCTCGCGAGATCGTGGATCACGCCAAGCGCACGAACGCGCGTGTGTGTGGCCCTATTCCTCTCCCGACGCGAATCGAGCGGTACACCGTTTTGCGTTCGCCGCACATCGACAAGAAATCGCGTGAGCAGTTCGAGATGCGAACGCACAAGCGTTTGGTCGATATCTACGAGCCCACCGCGCGAACCGTCGAAGCCCTGAACCGGCTGGTTGTGCCGGCCGGTGTATTTGTGAAGATTAAGGCGTGATCTCCAGAGTGTTGGCCTTGCTGGGGCCGTCGGCTCGGCGAGGCGGAACGACGGCTTTCGTTCTCTTTCGATAGCGTCTTGAGAAAATGAGAACAAGTATTGGCCGCGTGAGCTGAATCGTGCGGCATGGCGAGGTGCGGGAAGAGCCCTCGGTTGTTGAGCAAACCCTGTGTGTTTCGCTCGGGGGTTGGGTTTTCGTGTGAAAACGTCAGCCTCCGGATCGAAGAGTTTGGCTTCGGAAGGAAAGTTTCGTCTCATGGTGGCGGCACTGCTTGGCAAAAAGATCGGTATGACGCGCGTTTACGCCGAGGACGGTACAATTGTGCCTGTCACGGTGATTCTTGCGGGTCCTTGTTCGGTGCTGCAGGTCAAGAACGTAGATGAGTCTCTTGACCGGTACAACGCCGTTCAGCTCGGTTTCGAGGACGTCAAGCCTCATCGGTCCACGCTGCCCATGATTGGGCATGCCGCCGCAGCCGGCACCGGTCCGAAGAAGTTCATCCGGGAGATCCGGATGACCGAAACGCCGGAAGCGGTAGCGGGTGACGTGTGGACCGTCGAAGTATTTGAGGCTGCCGGAGCACAGTACGTGGACATCGTTGGTACGACCAAGGGACATGGCTTCACCGGTGTGATGAAACGGCACGGCTTCGGTGGTCAGCCGGCGTCACATGGAACCGAGCGTAAACATCGTTCTCCGGGTAGTATCGGCGGGCATGCAAACCTTGGCTTGGGGCGCAACATCAAGAAGGGTAAACGGATGGCGGGGCACTCGGGGAGTGTTCGTCGTACGTCGCGGAACCAGGAAATCGTCGGGCTCGATAAGGAAAATAATCTCTTATTGGTCAAGGGCAGTGTTCCCGGTCCCAACGGGGGGTATGTCCTGGTTCGGCAAGCCAAGGCAAAGTCTTGATTTAGGGGTTGGATGTATTGCCGTAAGGTAATGAGTGAAACAGCGGTGGCCGACCGTGGGGAACGTTTGATGACGACGGGGCCATCCGAGAAAGCTGACGGAGCCGGGTTTGACGGCAAGGTCAGAAGAGAGCCAAAACGAAGAGTAGTGTGATGATAGACGTGCCCGTTTATGACATGAGTGGTGAGCAGACCGGCACCAAGCAGATCGATGAGTCGGTGCTTGGTATGCACGTTCGACGCGACCTCTTGAAGCAGGCGGTTGTCATGTGGCAAGCCAACCAGCGTCAGGGTTCAGCCCGGACAAAGAGCCGGGGGATGGTCGAAGGTTCGACGCGTAAGCTCTACCGACAAAAAGGGACGGGTAACGCGCGTATGGGCCCGGTTCGGAACCCCGTTCGTCGCGGTGGTGGCGTGACTTTCGCCAAGGCCGACCGGAGCTTCCGGCGTGATATGCCCAAGAAAATGCGTCAGATTGCACGCAAGAGCGCACTGCTGGCCAAGCTTCAGTCGAATGCGGTGGCGATCGTGGATCCGCTCGCGATTACGGAGCCGAAAACAAAACCTTTTGCCGCGATGCTCAAGGCGGTGGGTGGGGATCGTGGTTGCGTCGTTGCGATTGAAGGGCCTGATATGAATGTGTGCAAGTCGGGTCGCAATATCCCCAAGACGGAAGTTGTGCCGGTTCATGAGTTGAATGCCTATGAGATTCTTCGTCGTCGCAAGATCCTGTTCACGATGAAGGCTTTTGAAGCGGTGTTGGCTAACCCGCAGACGTTTCGGGCTGAGTCGGCCGACGTAGAGTAGATAGATGGACTCGCCGATGGCGATGGTCTGAGTACAGATAACGGATCGACAAGAGCAATGGATATTTACCATACGATTGTTCGCCCTCTGGTGACGGAGAAGGGAACGCATCAGAGCCAGCTGTCGTTCGAGGCAACGCATACGCGTCCAGCCCGTGGCGGTTCGTATACGTTCGAGGTGCATCCGAAGGCCAACAAAGCTCAGATTCGCCAGGCGATCGAGAAGATTTATGCGGTCAAGGTGCAGTCGGTTCGGACCTCGAACCGGTTAGGCAAGCGTCGGCGATACCGAATGAGCTATGGCCAGACGCGAAGTTGGAAGAGAGCGGTTGTCGTGCTTAAGCCGGAGTTCCATATCGATTTGTTCTAGCGGTATCCGGACAGCGGATGCGAGGGGCAAGTGGGTAGAGATCCCGAGGTGAATCGGGCACGAGGCGATCGCGGCGTGGGAACGAGTAGGAGATTGTGACGCGCCAACGGCGAAAGCGCGTTGGTTTGTAAAGGAAGTCGCAGGCGATGGGCATCAAGATATACAGGCCGACCTCAGCAGGACGTCGCCAGTCCTCCGTGAACGACTTTGCGGAGATTACGGACAAGCGGCGTCAGCCCACCAAGTCGCTGATGGAGCCGCTCAAGAAGACGGGTGGCCGGAATCACCATGGCAAGATCACGTCCTGGTGGCGTGGTGGTGGTCATAAGCGGATGTATCGGAGGATCGACTTCAAGCGGCGTAACGATAGTGGCCGGGCGACGGTGATTGCGATTGAGTATGACCCGAACCGGTCGTGCAATATTGCGCTGATCGAGTACGTGGACAAGACGAAGAGTTATATCCTCGCCCCAGCGGGATTGGTCGCAGGCGATTGGGTAGAAAGCGGACCGAAGGCTGAACCCAAAGTCGGCAACGCTATGTCGCTCAAGAATGTCCCAGTGGGTATGGATGTTCACAATATCGAGATGAACGCGGGGCAGGGTGGCAAGATGGTCCGCGCGGCTGGGTCGTCGGCACGATTGATTGCCCGCGAAGGTGATTGGGCGACTTTGCTCATGCCTTCGGGCGAAATGCGGCAAGTTCGCGTCGAGTGCCGGGCGACGATCGGTCAGGTTGGAAATTCGGATCACCAGCACGTGCGCGTCGGCAAAGCTGGGCGGAAGCGGCACATGGGTCGTCGTCCGCACAACCGAGGAACGTCGATGAACCCGATCGCCCATCCGTTGGGTGGTGGCGAGGGACGTAGTGGTGGTGGGCGGCATCCGTGCAGCCCCTGGGGCAAGCTGGCCAAGGGGGGCAGGACCCGATCACGTCGTAAGAACTCGAACAAGCGAATTCTTCGTCGTCGTCGCAGTGTACGGTACGGTCAGCTCACGTTGCCGAGGAAGTAGGAATGTCACCGAGTGGCTTGAAATGGCCACGGTGCTTGGGTTAGCAAAGGCGAGCGGAAACCAACGATGTCCAGGAGCTTGAAAAAAGGCCCGTTTGTGGAAGAAAAGCTGTTCCGTAAGGTACAGCGCGCCAAGGCAGAGGATAACCGTGCACCGATCAAGACGTGGTCGCGCCGGTGTACCGTTGTGCCGGAGTTCATCGGGATGACCTTTGAAGTCCATAACGGCAAGACCTTCCATAGGGTCTATGTGACGGAAGACATGGTAGGGCATAAGTTGGGTGAGTTCAGCCCGACGCGCACCTTCAGAGGCCACGCAGGTGGTGGTGGCAGGAGGGGGCGGTAGCCGGCAGACGGTGTATTAAGCGGCAGACGGTGCGTTCACCGAGCCGTGAAAACGGGGCGCTCTAGGTTGTAGTTCATAGCGTAAACAAGTGACGGCACAAGCCGTGTCGTAATGTGGCAGAGGCAGTAACGTGGCAGAGGCAGCAACGCAAGGCAGACAATGGCAGGCGACGCATCGATATGCTCGCATCAGCTCGCGGAAGGCGAGGCTGGTAGTCGACTTGATTCGAGGCCGGCATGTCAACGAGGCCCAGGATATTCTGCGGTTTACCCGCAAACGGGCTAGTGCGTTGATCGACAAGGTACTTCGCTCCGCGATCGCCAACGCAAACGAGCAGGAGGCGGATGTCCGTTCATTGTTTGTTTCGACGGCACGCGTGGATGAAGGTCCTTACATGCGTCGTTGGCGTCCGAAGGATCGTGGCCGAGCCCATCCGATCCTCAAGCGGATGAGCCACATCGTTGTGGAAGTCGAGGAGCGATGACACAGGTCGCCAGTCAGGATAACGTTGGCCTTCCGAACTGAAGTTCGATGGTGACGAATGGCTAGTGTTGTTGTGATAGGGTCGTGACCCGTTAGTGTCCAGGAGCTGATCGTGGGACAGAAAGTCAACCCGATAGGATTTCGAACTGGCGTGACGCTGGATTGGAAAAGCCGGTGGTACGCCCCGAAGGCGGCCTATGGTGAGTTTCTCATTGAGGACTGTCGGCTCCGTAAGTACATCCATGAGCGATTGAACGGCCGGCCACCCTATGCCGCCGTTAGCAAAGTTGAGATTGAGCGAACGCGGAGCGACGTTCGGTTGGTTCTGCATACGGCCCGTCCGGGTTTGGTGATTGGCCCGCGTGGGGCGGAGATCGACAAGCTTCGCGAAGAGCTCGAGGAACTCATTGACCGCAAAATCAGCCTGAACGTGGTCGAGATCAAGCAGCCTGATTTGGATGCCCAGTTAGTGTCCGACGCGGTGGCGGAACAGCTCAAAAAGCGAGGCAGTTTCCGCCGGATCATGAAGATGCGTTGCGAAGCCACGATGGCCGCAGGTGCGAAAGGCGTCAGGATCTTGTGCAGTGGTCGGCTGGGCGGTGCGGAGATGGCCCGTTCGGAAACGCAGAAACAGGGGTCTATTCCGCTGCAAACGCTTCAGGCGAACGTGGGTTATGGATATTCGATTGCCAAGACGTCGTATGGGACGATCGGCGTCAAGGTGTGGATCTATCTCGGCAATTTCGGCGAAGAAGTGACGGCGGTTGCCGAGGAAACGAGTCGTCGGCCAAGGCAGCGCGGTCGGCTGTAGTGGGGTTGGTCCGGTTGTAAGTGTGGCCGACCGTGATGTGGTGACTAGTGGAGTTGCATGAGCCGGTCGTTGGACGGGCTCAGCAAGGGATAAGAGTGAGTGGCTGTCTATCTCGCTGTGAAGCGTAACGATAGAGGCAGTCCTTCAGATGTGGTGGAGAGGCGAACACCATGGCGATGATGCCCAAGCGAATGAAGTATCGGAAAGCTCATCGTGGGCGGATTCCTCAGCGGGCCAACCGGGGTAATACGGTGTCCTTCGGTGAGTATGGGTTGCAGGCATTGGCGCCTGGTTGGTTGACGGCTCGGCAGATTGAGGCGGGCCGAATGACTGCGACGCACTTCCTCCATCGTGAAGGGCATGTCTATATCCGGGTTTTTCCGCACAAGCCGGTTTCATCGAAGCCGTTGGAAACGCGGATGGGCAAGGGTAAGGGTGAGCCGGAATACTATGTTGCCGTGGTGAGTGAGGGGACCGTCGTCTACGAGATCGGTGGTGTGTCGGAGGGCATCGCTCGCCAAGCTTTCGGTCGCGTGGCGCATAAGATGCCGTTCCGCTGCCGGTTCGTGATGAGGCGTCATTCGGTATAGCGATGACGTAGCGGTAAAAGTGGGAAGCGAGCTCATGGCAAGTTCCGGGCTTTAGGGACGCCCGGTTTGGTAGATTGAGAATTTAGGAATCTCAAGCGAGTTGGGATCTTAGGCGCTTGGGCGAGAAATAGTCATGAAGATTGCCGAAATCCGGGACATGAAGACTGAGGAGTTGCACAGCGAGTTGGATCGGCTTCGTCGGCATGCGTTTGACCTTCGCAGCCAGGCGGTGACTGAGAAGTTGCAAGATCCATCCCTGTTGACGCGGGCCAAGCGTGATATCGCCCGGATTCTTACGGTTTTGCGTGAGCGTGGCGAGCAGGGGATTGAGCAGAAACAGTATCATCTGGAGGCATTGGCAAGCCGGAAGTGATATTGGTACGTGAACGTTCGAGTTGGAAGCTCAGGCACTTCGGTGTCGGCACGGTTTCAGGACATCGGGATGGTGGTGAGCGGCAGGCTCGATGAACGGAAGTTAGTCAGGCTCAAGGGTAGACGACATCATGACGGCAGATAGCACGGGACGCGAAAAGACCCGCAAAGCGAGGCGAACAGCGATCGGCATCGTAACGTCGGCGCACAAAACGCCTAAGACCCTTCGGGTGGTGGTAGAGTATCAGGCGCGTCATCCGATTTACGGAAAGATTATGCGCCGATCGACGCTGTTGCATGCCCACGATGAGAAGGGTGAGGCCAGGCAAGGTGACCGCGTCCAAGTGATGGAGTGTCGGCCGATCTCCAAGACGAAGACTTGGCGTTTGGTGAAGGTGTTGGAGGCGGCACCACAGGATTGAGTGCTGAAGGATTGAGTACTGAGCGTGTAGCGCCAAGGGGAACGGTGGTTTCACCAAGGTGCGTGGAATGAGTGCGAGCAATGATTCAGTTGCAGACAATGGTGGACGTGGCGGATAACACCGGAGCCAAGCAGGCCATGGTGATCCGTGTTCTTGGTGGCAGTACGGCCCGTGCCGGCAAACCTAGGCGTCGGATCGCTGGCGTTGGCGACCTTGTGATCTGCACGGTCAAGAAAGCTCTGGCGAACTCGGATTTCATGAAACATGGCAACCGAAAGTCACGTGTCGTCAAGGCGGTGGTGGTACGAGCCAAGCGTTCGACCCGCCGGCCGGATGGCAGTTACGTTCGCTTCGATCGCAATGCGATCGTGCTTGTGGATGACAAGAATGAGCCGAAAGGCACACGCATTTTCGGTGCGGTCGCCCGCGAACTTCGCGAACGAGGTTATATGAAGATTATTTCCCTGGCGGATGAGGTGGTCTGACCATGGCTTGTCACGTACGACGAGATGACTTGGTAGAGGTCATCACAGGCGACCATAAGGGTGAGCGCGGTAAGGTGCTCAAGGTCATGCCGAAGAAGCAGCTAGTGCTGATTCAGGGCGTGAATATGGTGTATCGGCATGTTCGACCCAGCCGGCGAAACCCGCAAGGTGGTCGGTTGCAGAAAGAGGCGCCTATCCATATTTCGAACGTTTTGCCCGTCGACGAGAAGCTCGACAAAGGCAAGAGGGTACGTTTCGAGGTGGAACGGGCCGCCGACGGCGCGATTGCCAGCAAGCGTCGTGTCACCGTGGTGGGCAATAGGCTCAACGAGTTGACGCGACAAAGGGCGGAGTAGAGGAATGCGCCCGAACGCGGGCTCCGCTGATCGCAAGGAAGGGGCCGGGACGAGATGTTGGGTAAAGCCCAAGGACGCCGGGTAAACGTGGATATCCCGGGTAAACGTGAAGGCAGAGAGAAACGACGAGTAGGCAACACAGGGCGAAACAAATGGTAGCGCCGCGCTTGCAAGATAAGTATAAGACGGAAGTACTGCCCTCCTTGATGGAGCAGGCGGAGACCAAGAATCCGATGGCGGTGCCTCGGCTTGACAAGATTGTCGTCTCCATGGGTGTGGGGGCGGCACTTCAGGATAAGAAACGGCTCGAATTGGCGGCGAAGGACTTGACGGTGATTACCGGTCAGAAGCCGGCTATCTGTAAGGCGCGCAAGAGCGTGTCGAACTTCAAGGTTCGCCGCGGGTACGAAACCGGACTGAAGGTGACCCTCCGCGGCGCGCGCATGTACGAATTTCTGGATCGTCTGATTGCAGTGGCGATTCCTCGTATTCGTGACTTCCGTGGGCTCAGCTCGCAGAGTTTTGATGGGCGAGGCAATTATTCGTTGGGGGTCACCGAGCAGACGGTTTTTCCGGAGATCGATCCTGCAGCCGTTGAGTGGGCGCAGGGTATGAATATCACGTTGGTGACCACTGCCAAGAATGATCGGGAAGGACAAGAGTTTTTACGGCTGATGGGTATGCCGTTCCGGACTGAAAGTTCGAAGAGTGGCGGGTAATCCGTAACATCACAGCACTTGGAGACGGGCCCCGGTAGGCCGGCGCGATGTGCTGTGGGATTGGATGAATCGATGGCGACGAAAGCGTGGATTTACAAGGCGAACCAGCCCCCGAAGTTCAAGAGCCGGGTCGTGCGGCGATGCCAGGTATGTGGCCGTAGTCGCGCGGTTTATCGGAAGTTTAAGCTGTGCCGCGTTTGTTTACGCACGATGGCGAATCAGGGGCTGATTCCGGGTGTCCGGAAGGCGAGCTGGTAAGAGTCATGAACGAGGAATCACACGATGTGGAGTGATCCGGTTGCCGACATGTTGACGCGCATTCGTAACGCGAGTGCCGTGCGTGCTGGCGAGGTGAAGGTTCCGGCGTCCAAGGTAAAGGTCGGTATCGCCGAGGTCCTCAAGCAAGAAGGCTATGTCTTGGGTTACGACCGGATTGAGGACACCCGGCAAGGTATTCTGCGGATCCAGTTGAAGTACGGTTCGACAGGCGAGCCAGCCATCTCGGAGCTGAAGCGCGAGTCGAAGCCGGGTTGCCGGGATTACCGCGGAATCGAGAATTTGCCGCGAGTGCTCAATGGCCTGGGGATCTCGATCGTCTCGACGAGCCAGGGCGTCCTGAGTGACCGGCAATGTAAAGAACGGAAGATTGGTGGCGAGTTGTTGTGCACCGTGAGTTGAGACGCTGATTTGTCAAACCTGCGTTGAGCTGTGCACCGTGATTTGAGCGTCTAGCCTGAGTAAAGAATAGGACCAGAGCGATGTCTCGTATCGGCAAGAAACCCATTCCAGTCCCTTCGACCGTGAAGGTGGAATTGAAGGACCATACCGTCAAGGCTTCAGGTCCCAGGGGTGAGTTGGTCTGGCAATATCCCGAGCCCATCACGGTGGATCAGGATACCGCCAATGCACAGCTGGTGCTGACGCGAGCGGATGACTCATCGCGTTCCAGGGCGCTTCACGGCCTGGCAAGAGCCCTCATTGCCAATATGATTTACGGCGTTGACCAAGGATATTCGAAGGACCTGGAGATCTACGGCACCGGCTACAACTGCCAGGTGAAGGGGCAACAGCTGCTCCTATCCGTCGGGTACATGGGTTTGGGTATCGACAAAGAAGGTAAGCCCCGCGAAGCACAGTTTTTCATTGATATCCCGCAGGGTGTTACCGTGACGGTTAAAACACCGGCGGCACGTGGCGACAGCGATCCCGCACGATTGACGATCGCGGGTCCGGATAAGCAGAAGGTGGGGCAGTTTGCAGCTGAGGTTCGTGGCCTGCGTCCACCAGAGCCTTACAAGGGCAAGGGAATTCGTTACGCGGGAGAACAAGTCCGGCGTAAGCAAGGCAAGGCCTTTGTCGGTGGCGGTGGTTAATCTGGTTGGTACGGCCCGCGTTTTTTGTGGGTTGCTGCTCGATGCCACTGGCGGGTGCCGACCGAGGTGGCGAGCGACTTTCAGGTGGTAGTATGGAACGGTTTGAGCAAAAAAAACAGCGTCGTATGCGTCGCAAGAAGCGCGTCCGCAAGGGCGTCTACGGCACGGCGGAGTGTCCGCGGTTGACTGTTTTTCGAAGTCTGAAAAATATCCACGCCCAACTGGTTGACGACGATGCGGGTTGCACGATCGCCGAAGCCAGCACGAAGGGCAAGGAGTTTAAGGGCTCTATTCCGTATGGGGGTAACGTTGCCGCCGCGGGTAAGATTGGCGAGCTGATCGGTCAGCGGGCATTGGCAAAGGGTATTACATGTGCTGCGTTCGACCGAAACGGGTACAAGTTTCACGGGCGTGTAAAAGCCCTGGCGGAAGCAGCCCGAAAAGCCGGTTTGACGATATAGAGAAATAGGGAAGATGTGGACGCTTTTGCGCGGTTGCAGATTTTGAAGCAGCCAAATGAGATAAGGTCGATCCAGGTTGGGCTGGCGGTTGATACCGTGCTGGCCTGCCGGCAGTGTTCGAGGAACCAATGACTGACGAGCTGACGAACGATACTCAGGGCCAGAATCCAACGGCAGACTCAGCGCAAACAGATGGACCTGATACCCCGGTGTCCGAAAGTGATACCCCGGTGTCCGGTACTGGGGCAGTTGAGAGCGATGGTGCGGCTGGGCCGGGAACCTCCCAGGATTCAAAGGCTGGGATTCCGGTGGCGGCTCCAGCTGGCGGACGCAGTGGCGGTCGAGGTCAGCGCGGGGCGGGTGGTCCTCAGGGGAGACAAGGCGGTCGAGGCTCGCGGCAAAGGGGACGCGGAGGGCAGGCTGCTCCGCGCGAGGCTAGCGAGTTCGAGGAGACCGTGGTAAAGGTTTACCGGTGTGCGACCGTGGTCAAGGGTGGGCGACGGTTCAGTTTCGCAGCCATGGCGGTTGTTGGGGATCGAAAGGGTCGAGTGGGTATTGGATACGGCAAGGCCAACGAGGTGCCCAGCGCGGTCGAGAAAGCCACGAAGATCGCGCGGCGAAGTGTGATCCGTGTCAAGCTTCAGGGAACGACGCTTCCGCACCGCGTGATGAGTAAGTTCGGCGCCAGTAAAGTACTGTTGCTGCCGGCCGGTGAGGGGACGGGCGTTATCGCTGGTGCAGTGGTCCGGGCCGTTTTGGAACTCGCCGGTGTCAAGGATGTTCTCACGAAGAGTTACGGCTCGAATAGTCCTAAGAACCTTACGAAGGCTACTTTTGAGGGGCTTCGGAATCTGCGAACCAAAGAGGATGTCGAGAAGTTGCGCCAGGTCGCGATAGCCGGCTGAGTGAGCTTGTCGGGAGTTGATGAGCGATGATGATTTCTGATGTAGTTTCGACGGTTAAGCGATACAAGCGGCGCCGACGTGTCGGTCGCGGGGCCGGTTCCGGCGCAGGTAAGACGAGCGGTCGTGGTCACAAAGGTTTGGGCCAGCGAGCGGGGGGTAGTATGCGTCGTCTGACCGAAGGTGGTCAGATGCCCTTTTTTCGTCGTATACCCAAACGCGGGTTCAATAACGCGCAATTCCGAACGGAATATCAGGTGGTGAACGTTTGTGTCTTAGCTGAGCGATTTGAGGACGGTGCCAAGGTGACTCCGGCCGTGCTTGAGGAAGCCGGACTTGTCCATGACGCATCGCGCCCGGTCAAGGTGCTTGGCACAGGCGAGATTAGCAAGAAGCTCGACGTGGAAGCAACGCGTTTCAGCGCTGCGGCCCAGGAGAAGATTACGAACGCCGGAGGAAAGGCGACGGTTATCAGCTGATCGAACTAGGGAGTGAGCGGTGGTACTGGGGCAAGGCCCAGACGTCCGGGGAGCGGTAAGGAATGCCCCCTTGCGGATTGAGAAAGAACGGCTGCCAAGGGGCACACAAGGATACGTGGAATGCTTAGCACGCTAGCCAACATATTCCGCATCCCGGAGCTACGGCGGAAGATCTTCTTCACGCTGTTTCTGCTGGCGATTTACCGCCTCGGTTTCTACGTGCCGTTGCCCGGTATCGACCAGAGTACGATGGAACAGTCGGTCAAGAATCAGGGTGGCACGGGAGCGTTTGGTCAGATGGCGGCAGCGTTTTCGCTGTTTACTGGTGGTGATCTTCAGCAGAGCACGGTGTTTGGCTTGGGGATCATGCCGTATATCTCCGCCTCGATTATCTTTCAGCTGCTCACCACGGTGGTGCCCGCGTTGGAGAAGCTCCAGCGCGAAGGCGAAAGCGGCCGGAAGAAAATTCAGGAATACACGCGCTACGCGACTGTCGGTTTGTGTTTGATTCAGGCGGTATTCTGGGTGAACTACATGCAGCGGAGCGGTTACGTTTTCGCTGATTTTCGAGGCACGTTTCCGTTTTGGCTGATGGCGGTTTTAGCTCTGACGACGGGGACGGTGTTTCTCATGTGGCTCGGCGAGCAAATCGACGAGTATGGCATCGGCAACGGGATCAGTTTGATCATCATGGCGGGTATTGTTGCTCGTATGCCGAATGCCGTCATCGATGTGATTTCATTGGCGGACTTCAAGGGGACGTCCGGTGCCGGCAGCAGTGCCCTGGGGCCGGAGGAGATCCTGTTTATTTTCATCGCGTTTGTGGGTGTGGTAGCCGGGACCATTCTGATTACGCAGGCCCAGCGACGGATTCCGATCCAACAAGCCAAGCATACGCGCGGTCGGCGGGTTCTCGGCGGCCAGCGTCAGTATCTCCCGTTGCGGGTGAACCACGGCGGTGTGATGCCGATCATTTTTGCCAGTTCGCTGATGATTTTCCCCGGTATCTTTTTTGGGTACTTGGCGGATTCGTTTGGGAATATCGGTTTCTTCCGTTTTCTCCAGCGGGCTTTTTTGCCGTCCAGCTACATCTACGTGGTGATTTACATCGGGATGGTCTACTTCTTCTCCTACTTCTGGACGGCAGTACAATTCCAGCCTAAGGAGATGGCGAATAATCTTCGCGACTATGGAAGTTTCATTCCCGGTTTGCGACCCGGTAAGCGGACGGCAGACTACCTGGAACGCGTGATGACCCGTATCACCTATGTGGGAGCGTCGTTTCTTGCGTTGATTGCGGTTATTCCGACGGTGGTCGCGACCAAAATGAATATTCCGTTCACGATCTCATCCTTCCTGGGAGGGACGGGATTGTTGATCGTCGTCAGTGTGGCTCTCGATCTGGTGCAACGGATCGAAGCAAACTTGGTTATGCGGAACTACAAGGGTTTCTTGGGTTCGGCAGGTGGTGAGTAGATTCTTATAGCGGAAGATGCGTGCCTTTTGCACGCGTGTCTCCGAGGGCTAAAACGCTTGGGTTGCGGGTACAAAAAGGCGGTTTGCCTTTAGGTAAGCGTCGCGTCGGCGTTTGGGTTGAGGTGCTTGATGATTTTGGTTCTTCTGGGCCCCCCGGGTGCGGGCAAAGGAACGCAGGCAACGCGGCTGAGCGAGGTGTTCGGTCTGGAACACCTTTCGAGCGGTGATGTCTTGCGGGCTGAGCGGAAGAGCGGCACGGACCTAGGCCAGCGCGTGGCCAGCTATATGGATGCTGGCGAGTTGGTGCCGGATGAGATTATCATCGAAGTCATCCTCGCCCGCGTACTGAAAGCCGCCGAAGGCTCGGGCGTTTTACTGGATGGCTTTCCGCGCACTGCAGCTCAGGCCCAGAAGCTCGATGAATCGCTCGAGGCCGCGGGTGGTGGGGTGGACTTGGTGGTGTCGCTGGTGGTGCCGGATGAACCGATTGTGGCTCGCATTACGGGGCGCAGGAGCTGCCCGACATGCGGAAGTGTGTACCATATTGCGAGTTTGCCGCCCAAAGCAGAAGGTGTTTGCGACAAAGACGGAACAGCTCTCGTCCAGCGTAGCGACGATACCGAAGAGGTGGTCGCGCAACGGTTGGCGGCCTATCACGCCCAGACCGAGCCTCTGGAAGCCTACTATCGCGAGCAGGGGTTGTTGGCTGAGGTGGACGGGACGCAAGATATTGACGCTGTTTTTGTGCAGTCTCGAGAGGTTGTGAGGAGTCGGGTAGGCAAGGTGGGATCGTGAAGGGTATCATGAAACGATCCGAAACCGCCAAGCTCAAGACCGCAAGCGAAATCGAGCAGATGCGTCGGGCAGGGCGAATCGTCCATGACGTCTTGGCTCGAGTCAGCGAGATGGCGGCGCCGGGCGTGACGACGGCACAGATGAACGCTGTGGCCGAACAACTGATCCGCGAAGCAGGGGCAGAGGCCCTGTTCCGCGGGGTGGAGACAAGGCAGGCGAAATTTCCGTTCCCGGCGGCACTGTGTACCAGTGTGAACGAGCAGGTGGTGCATGGTATACCGTCGGACCGCCCTCTGTTGGAGGGTGATATCGTCAGCGTGGATTGCGGCGTTCGCTTGGATGGCTTTTGTGGCGACAGTGCGACGACCTTGGCGATCGGCAACGTGTCGCCGGAAGTCGAACGGCTTTTAGCAGTGACCGCCGAGGCCCTTCAGGTCGCGATCCGTGAGATAAGGCCCAAGCGATGGTGGACTGAGATCGCTGGGAAGATGCAGGCGAATGTGGAAGCGGCTGGGTTCTCGGTAGTGCGTGAGTTTGTCGGTCACGGAATAGGCTGCCAGATGCACGAAGAACCGAAGGTCCCGAACTACGTGGATGCAGGTGATCGCCGGCAGGATTTCATCCTTCAGGCAGGGATGGTTCTGGCGGTGGAACCGATGGTCAATCTGGGTGGTTCAGCCGTTGCGTACGAAGATGAGTCCGGGTGGGCGGTGGTGACCAAAGATGGTCAGTATGCTGCCCATTTTGAACACACGATTGCGGTGACCGATAGGGGTGCCGACGTGTTGACCGGTGGATGATCGAGAGTGAAAGCAGGCGGTGGTCGCACCGTCGTTTCGTTGAGGACTGGAGTCATGAAAGTCCGAAGTAGCGTACGTCGTATTTGTGAGAACTGTAAGATTATTCGGCGCCGCGGCGTTATTCGGATTATTTGTTCGAATCCGCGACACAAGCAGCGACAGGGTTAGGTCGGCAGGGCCTTTCGCTTCTGCCCGAGGAAAGGAGTGGCAGCGTGCCACGTATTGCTGGTGTTGACATACCGAACGACAAGCGGATCGAGATCTCGCTGCGTTACATTTACGGAGTGGGACCTCATGTCGCCAAGGAGATTCTCAAGGAGAGCGGTATCGACGGGGGCGTCAAAGCACGTGACCTGACGGAAGATGAAGTGACGCGGATCGCAACGGCGATTACGCGGGACTGCATTGTGGAAGGTCAGCTTCGTCGCCAAATCCAGCAGAATATCGCTCGCTTGAGGGATATCGGTTGCTACGTAGGCCTGAGACATCGGCGCGGTTTGCCGGTTCGAGGGCAGAGGACGCGGTCGAACGCAAGAACGCGCAAGGGCCCGAAAAAGACCGTCGCGGGCAAGAAGGGCGTGAAGGAGATGCATCGTGGCTAAAGCTGGAAAAGTCAGCAAGAAGCGAAAAGTCCGCCGAAGCGTTGCTCGTGGGGTTGCCCACGTCAAGGCTACTTTCAACAACACGATGATCACGATCACGGACACATCCGGCGAGACGCTTGCTTGGGCTTCTGCTGGGACGGTTGGTTTCAAAGGTACGCGAAAGAGCACGCCGTTTGCCGCTCAGCGGGCAGCCGAGCGCGTCGCGCACGCAGCGAAGAAATTCGGGTTGCGTGATATCGACATCCGCGTCAAAGGTCCGGGCTCGGGACGGGAGTCGGCCATTACGGCTCTGCAAGCCGCCGGTTTGCGTATTCAGTCGATTGAGGATGTCACGCCGCTGCCGCACAACGGTTGTCGACCGGCCAAAAAGCGGCGGGTTTGATGTGTGAGATGAAGACAGAACGTTACCTGCAGTGTGCCTGATGGCCGTTGCAGGGTGGATCGGAACTACTGGGATCTACTGAAGGAACCCAAGATCGATGTCGCGATATATCGGCCCAGTTTGTCGACTTTGCCGGCGGGAAGGCATGAAGCTCATGCTCAAAGGCGTGCGGTGTGAAACCGCTCGCTGCCCGATGGAGAAACAATGGCGGTCCAATCCTCCCGGCATGCATGCCTGGCGCCGCGGGAAAGCTAGCGGTTATTCGGTTCGGCTTCGCGAGAAGCAGAAGCTTAAGCGGTATTATGGACTCTTTGAACGTCAGTTCATGCGATATTTTCGTCAGGCGGAGCGATCGCGAGACAACACCGGGGCGGCCTTGTTGGCGCTGTTGGAACGTCGGTTGGACAATGTTGTCTGCAAGTGCGGTTTCGCTCCCTCGCGAAAAAGTGGTCGTGTCATGGTCGGCCACGGACACATTTGTGTGAATGGTCGGAAAGTCGACCGCCCAGGCTTCCTTGTGAGCCAGGGGGATCGGATCTCCGTGAAACCAGCGGACAAGAGTCGGAAACTGGCGACCGCCAACATAGAGATGACGGCCAACCGGACTGAGCATCCATGGCTTCAGGTGGATTTAGCGAAGCTGGAAGCGACAGTAGCCGCTTTGCCGTCACGCGACGATATTCAGATTCCGGTGGAAGAGCAGCTCATCGTCGAAATGTGTAGTAGATGATGGTGTGTTGTTTGCCGGATTCGGCTATAGGGACCGGCGTGCTTCTGCACGCGTTCGGTTGCGCACTCATAGTGGAGGAATCCCGATGCGAGTTAAGTGGCGTGGCCTAGAGTTGCCGACTCGGCTCGTCCGAGATGAGACAATTAGTACCGACACCTATGCCCGGCTGATTATTGAGCCGTTCGAGCGTGGTTTCGGCACGACGGTCGGTAACAGCCTGCGCCGTATTTTGTTGTCGAGCCTGGAAGGGGCTGCTGTTACAAAGGTGCACCTTGCGGGTGCGAGTCATGAGTTCATGAGCCCTCCCGGCGTACTTGAGGATGTGACGGATATCATCCTGAACATCAAAAGCCTCGTCATCCGCATGGATGGTGAAGGCGAGAAGACGATGCGCTTGGTCCGGAAGGGGCCCGGTGAGGTCTATGCTCGCGATATTGAAGCGGATCCGTCCATCACGATCATTAACCAGGGGCAGGTGATTGCCACGTTGACCGAAGAGGTCGAACTCGCGATCGATTTCTGGGTCGGTCCGGGGCGCGGTTACGCCACCGCCGAAGAAAATCGGGATCCCGAAGACGCGCTCGATGTGATCGCGGTCGATTCGATTTTCTCGCCGGTGACGCGAGTTCGCTACAAGACGGAAGAGACACGTGTCGGCCAAAAAACGAACTATGATCGACTGATCCTCGAGATTTGGACCAAAGGCACGATCCGTCCTGAGGATGCGCTCGTGGAGGCGGCCAAGATACTCCGCAAGCACTTGAACCCGTTTGTACAGTATCAGGATCTTGGTGAAGAGCTGGTAAGTGCTGCGCCTCGTCAGATGGAGGTCGTTGCTGAAGGGACATTGGACAAACAGCTTCAAGATCGATTGTCCATGCCTGTCTCGCAACTGGATTTGTCCGTGCGGGCCAGTAATTGTCTCGAGTCTGCCAAGGTCAACACGGTTGGCGAGTTAGTGCGAATGACCGAGTCAGATCTACTGAAGGTCCGTAGTTTTGGCCGCACCTCTTTGCGAGAGGTTAAGAGAAAGCTCGCCGATTTGGGATTGAGCTTAGGTATGAATTTCATGGAAGCCGAGCAGCGGGATGCGGGGCTCGCGAACGCAGCCGCGGTTGACTTGCCGAGTCCGCAGGGTACCCCTCCAGAGGGGGACAACTCCGTGACGGCAGGTATTGGCATGGAATAAATGAGTCCGCCATGGAGTGTGGTCGAGGGCAAGGAGCGTTGCATCGGCTGGAGGGCTCGGTAGAAATCCGAGGGTTGTATCGAAGAGAGTTGCATTAGCGGCTGTCGCTGAGTGGATGGCCGATCGGTAGTTTGGGGAGCGCTGTCATGAGGCATCGGGTTGCAAGGCGAAAACTGAATCGAACAAGTGAGCACCGCGTGGCGCTTCGCCGCAACATGGCCCAAAGCCTGTTCGAACACGGTCAAATAAGAACAACACTGACCAAGGCGAAAGACCTGCGTCCCTTTGCCGAAAGGCTGATTACATTGGCCCTCGATGTACGCAAGGGGAACTTGGCCGCCCGGCGACGTTTGACCGCTCTTCTCGGTGACCGCGCGATGATTCCCGCGGAATTCCAGGAGCAGTATGACGACATGTCAAATGCGGCCCGCGCCCGCGTCCTGCGTTCGCGAAGTGGCCGGCGTCACCGTTTTGGACAGGCCCGCGGCGGTCAGAAGTTTACGGCCGTGTCGATCGTTCATCACTTGGTCAATGACGTAGCAGCGGCCTACGAGGAGCGTCCGGGCGGCTACACGCGTGTGATTCGGCTTGGTAAGGCCAAGCCCGGCGATAACGCACCGATGGCGGTTCTGCAGTTGGTTGGCCAGGAGGAATCTCCCGGCACAGTGACGCGCCCGGAGAAGACAACGCGCCAGCGTCGCACTGAGCGGCGTTACGCAGCGGCAGCCAAAGCCCTCAAGAAAGCGGGTCGTAGCCCTGCTGTTGAGCCTGCCAAGGAGGAGACGGCTGACGAAGAGGTTGCCGAACCGCAAGTCACCGTTGAACCAGCCGTCGACGAGACAGTACCTCGAGGTGACGACACAACTGCCGAAAGCGGCGATGCGGAGAAGGCTGGCGAGTAAACGCCAAGCCTCCCAATCAAGTATCCCTTTGATGCCAGCTCGTCGCTGAGGTCGCAAAGTTGGGGTCGCCTTGAGTCCAGCGAGCGCGGTCATGAGTGATCCACATTGCATCTTCTGCAAGATTATTGCCGGTGAGATCCCGGCGTTCCGTGTTTTTGAAGATGACACGACCTTGGCGTTCTTGGATGTGGGCCCCTTGGCCGAAGGCCACTTGCTGGTGATTCCGAAGACGCATTATGAGCGGCTGGATCAGATGGATCCAGACGCCTTGACGAAGCTCACGGGTCATCTGCCCCGCTTGGGTCTTGCACTGATGCAGGTCACGTCGGCGCAGGCCTATAATCTCTTGCAGAATAACGGCAACGAAGCGGGTCAGGTCGTGATGCACGTTCATTTTCACCTAATTCCACGCAAGCCGTCTGACGGCCTTGGCTATCGGTGGCTGGCCTCCAGCTACGCGGAAGGGCGAGGTGAAGTGATCGCTCAGGAGTTCAAGGCCACCCTCGATTCACTTGCGCCTTGACGGGGCGTGGAGTGGTTGTCATGATCGTTCGTTGAAGCATGTGTTGATTGGGCGCGGCCGCGCCCGGCAGCTTTGTCGGGCCCTCGGGGTTTTTGTGAAGTATCCGGACGATCGATGAGCCAGTTATTCTTAAATGATGCCTTTGTGACCATCTTTCTAGCCATCTATTTGGCCGTGATTCTCATTCTGTGCGTTTACGGTTTTCACAGGTATCAGCTCGTTCATCTGTTCTATAAGTACCGCCGAAACACGCCGAAGCTCCTGGCCTGCTTTCGCGAATGGCCCCGCGTCACGATTCAGCTTCCGATGTTCAACGAGAGCAAGGTTGCCAGGCGACTCATCGATGCTACTTGCCGAATCGACTATCCGCGTGATCGACTCGAGATCCAGGTACTGGACGATTCGGTGGATGAGACGGTCGATATGGTGCGCGATGCGGTGAATTACTGGCGAGCGGAGGGTTTCAATATTCACCACATCCATCGCCAGGATCGCACCGGATTCAAGGCCGGTGCGTTGGCGAACGGGATGCGCACCTGCGAAGGTGAGTACATCTTGATCTTCGATGCGGATTTCATTCCTCAACCCGAGATCCTCAAGAGTACCATTCACTACTTCACCGATCCGCGCGTGGGGATGGTGCAAGCACGTTGGGAGCACCTGAATCGCGATCAGTCTCTTTTGACGAAGACCGAGGCCATTTTACTGGACGGCCATTTCGTGATTGAGCACGCAGCGCGGAATCGGTCCGGACGCTTCATGAGTTTTAACGGGACGGCCGGGACGTGGCGGCGTAACTGCATCGATGATGCTGGCGGTTGGCAGCACGATACCCTAACGGAGGACATGGACTTATCTTACCGTGCCCAAATGAAGGGCTGGAAGTTTGTGTATTTACCTGAGCTGACGTCGCCGGCCGAACTGCCTCCCGACATGGAAGCTTTCAAGCAGCAGCAATACCGTTGGGCCAAAGGTAACGCCCAAACTTGCCGCAAGCTATTGCCGACCATTTTGAAATCGAATTTATCCAAGCGGATCAAACTGGAAGCTTTCTTTCATCTCACCGGTTGCACGGCCCACTTGTGTATTGTGTTGCTGACGCTGATGCTCTATCCCGTGGTCTTTTTGAAAGTCCACTTTTTTGAGGAGGGTTGGCAGCGTTATCTGTTCGATCTCACGTTGTTGCTGATGGCGACGTTTTCAGCCAGTACCTTCTATGTGTGTAGTCAGCGCGTTTTGTTTCGGACCTGGTCAGACAGCTTGAAGTACATACCCTTTCTCATGGCGCTTGGCATTGGTATCGCACTGAACAACGCCCGGGCGACGTTGTCAGGCTTGTTTGGCAAAGCGGGGGAGTTCGTACGCACACCGAAATTTGGCGTGACGGCCGGGAACACCACGTGGCAACGCGAAACGCAGTCCGGTGGCCAGTCGGGGAGGAAAAAGATCAAGTTTCAGCCCTTCGTCGAGTTGGCGTTTGGGTTTTACTTGCTCATTTGCCTGGTGATGTGCTTGTTCTATCACAAGATGACCATCGGCATTCCATTTCTGTGTCTGTTCATGGTGGGGTACTTCTACGTGCCGCTCACCACGCTCCTTGGGCATCGGTTTGCAAAACCACATATGGAAACACCCGTTCAAGAGCTGATGCCGGTTTCGCTTCATCCTCAGTGCACGCGACAAGGGGAGGCCGAATTCGTCAAGAGTCAAGATGGGGCGGGAGCTGTTCCCCACGGCCCGAATGCCGCTGGCTCCGGTCATGAAGCTGGGGCCGCCACGGAGTCCCCCCTGCGATCTCGCACACCTATCAACGGATAGCAATAGTCCGTGCCGATTATTCTTGGTCATTTGCGTGGGTGACGGCCGGAGCCTTGCTTAGCTGAAAAGCAACGTCATCGAAGGTGGCATCCGCGTCAACGTTTGCATAGCGGTATCGCGCGTCCAATTCGCCGCTTGGCAGCCAAAGGTCGGTACCGGTTGGCAGCAAGGTCTCTGCGTCCACATAGAAATCTTGCCGCGTGTACGCAAAACCTTTCATGGGCGGTCGTTCGATACGCAAATAGTGGGCGGGGCGATGCGTGGGGTCAAGTCGGACCAACCCTTCGTAGGTGATCGTCATGGCGCCGGCCAGCTTTGGGTCTTCGAATGGTAACAGCGTGCGTTGCGTGACACGTGCCAGGCCGAAGTCGGTAATCGCGTTCTTGGCTTTGCCCCAGATGACCGGGTCCGCGACACTGACCTTGAGTATTTGCGGCGGAAATCCCAGAAGCCCCTTACGCTGGCGAACCATGAGCTTTTCGTTGTTATCTCCTGCAACATAAACGGACTCGACATACTCACTGTTCGGGCTGTCCCACTCAAACTTCACGCTAAACGGGTCCCGGCGAAAACGGGCTCGGATCTCCTCCATCGGCTTGAGTTCGCGCACAAGAAGTCCGAGTCGCTCTTGTCGATAGAACGTGAGTTGGTAGGAATCCATCCTCTCGCACCGATCACGCAAATCGCGAAGGTAGGCAACCGGGTCGGCCTTGATGCGTTTACCCTCTTGAACGAAAGGGGCTTCCGGCGTGCCGATACGGATCGGTTCATCACCAATCATGCCGATCACGCAGCCGGTCGTGAGGCTCGTAACCTGTAAAGCGATCATCGACCACAAAAGACGAAAGAGCCGGGGACGATGTGCGCCTTTGATGCAGGGAATGAGCTTGCCGTCATGGTGCCCTTCGCTGGGAATACGTCCTTCGTTCATGAACGGTTTCATGCGTCTCCTACCTCGGGAAAGGAATGCCGAGCTTGTTTTGTTCCCCGCCCTACCTAAATTGTTCGGCCCACCGCTGCCGCCACGGCTTTCAGCTCCTGAACCATGTGAGCGAACGCCTCCAACGTGAGGGATTGGGCACCGTCCGTCAAGGCGTGCTCAGGGTCTTGATGTGTTTCGATGATCAAACCATCAGCACCGGCGGCGATCGCAGCCTTACACATGCTTGGCACCATATAAGCGTGGCCCGTTCCGTGCGATGGGTCGATGACGATCGGAAGATGCGATTCGCGCTTGACGGCCGGGATGATCGCCAAAGGCAGCGTGTTTCGCACGTAATCCTCTTGGGTACGAATCCCACGTTCGCACAGGATGACGTTTGTATTGCCCGCGTTGATGATGTACTCAGCCGCCAAGAGGAATTCTTCTAGCGTCGCACTCCAACCCCGTTTCAGCAGGATCGGTTTGCCTGTCTGGCCCACGGCAATCAACAGGTTGAAGTTGTGCATGTTGCGCGTCCCGATCTGCAAGACGTCGGCGTATTGACTGACCAGATCGACCTGGGTGATGCTCATGACCTCGGTCACAATGGCCAGCCCCGTTTGTTCACGGGCTTCCGCGAGGATCTCCAATCCCTGCTCGCCAAGACCTTGGAAGGCATATGGGTCGGTTCGTGGTTTGAAGGCTCCGCCACGCAGACCGGTCGCGCCGGCCTCTTTGACGGCATGGGCAACTTCCAGAAACTTCGGTCGATCTTCGATGCTACAGGGACCGGCAATCAAGGCAATTCGCTTGTCACCGATGGTCGCTCCATGCTTACCTCCGATCGGAATGACGCTCGGTTCCGGGTGAGCCTGCTTGCTGGCAATCTTGTAGGGGGCGAGAACCTGCAAGACGCGATCAACCCCCGGACAACTCTCCAGCGCGTTACGATCTTTGTAACGGTCGTCGCCAATCACGGCCACTACCGTTCGCTCCGTCCCAACGATCACGTGATCGGTCAAATTCATTTCCCGTACCAATTTGACGACGTGATCGACCTCTTCCTTCTTGCACTCTTGTTGCATGACGACAATCATGGAATGAACTCCAGTATAAAATCGGCGTTGGTGAACACCGCGTTAGGCTCTTGTGCTATCAAGACATCGCGAACAGAGAGGGAAAACGACGTTGGGGCTTGCCACCGGCTGACGTGCTACAAGACGGCCGGTGGCCGACGAAAGATAAAGATGCACCGGCCGAATCGCCCTTGAGGCATGTCGTTCAGTTCAGATCGGTAACAGACCATGAGCTTATCCTATCTCAGGCGGCCAGCCGCCACTCGCTCTCCTGGGTATCTTCCGAAACATCGTGGGGTGACTTGAGAGATCGAAGATCATCCAGGACCGTGTCCAATCGGGCACGCAGGTCGCTCGTGCGACATGTCATTTCCCGCACAAGCCTTTCAAGCTGGATGAGGCCCGACGCCCTTTCGTTTTTCCGCTCATCGGGTGGTCCGGATCTCATGTTCCACTTACTCCGATTTTGTCTCGCCCCTGCAGATAAGGTCGCAAGGCTTCGGGAATACCAATGGTACCATCCGCCTGCTGATGATTCTCGACGAGCGCGATCAAGATTCGCGGACTGGCGATCACCGTATTGTTCAACGTATGGCAGAAATGGATGTTTTTCTGGCGATCTCGGTAACGTAGTTTCAAACGTCGTGCCTGAAAGTCGTGAAAGCTCGAAGCGGAATGGGTCTCGCCGTAGCTTCCTCGTGACGGCATCCACGTCTCGATGTCGAACATCCGTACCTTGCCCTGTCCCATGTCGCCGGTGCAGATGTTGACGACGCGGTAGGGGAGCTCCAGCTTCTGCAACACGTCCTCAGCATTCTGCAAGATCTCCATGTGGTGTTGCCGGGAAACCTCCGGATCGCTCTTGCAGATAATGACCTGTTCGACTTTCTCGAAGAGGTGAATGCGATACAGACCGTAGGTGTCTTTACCCGCCGCTCCCGCTTCACGCCGAAAGCACGGACTCATCGCCACATATTTCTTGGGCAGCTCATCTGCGCGAAGAATCTCGTCGCAGTGGTAGGCGGTCAGCGGAACCTCGGCCGTACCCACAAGGCTGAGCCCGTCGCGTTCGCAACGGTAAGCTTGTTCTTCGCCACCTGGGTAATAACCTGTACCCACCATCATCTCATCGCGAACGAGGACCGGCACCGCCATGGGAGCAAAACCTCGCTCAATCATCATATCCATGGCCAAACGCAGGACCGCTTGATGCAAAAGGACGCCATCGCCGGCGAGGATATAGTTGCGTGTGCCAGCCAATTTGGTACCGCGTCCAATATCCAGCATCCCTAGTTGGGTCATCAGTTCGACGTGGTCCTTGGCCTCGAAGTCGAACGGCTTCACCACGCCGACGGTGCGCGCGACGACATTGCCCGATTCGTCCTCACCCACGGGAACGTCGTCGGCGGGCAGTTGCGGTGCGGTGAGGAGGGCAGCTTCAAACTGCTCGGCAACCTGGCGAAACTCATCTTCGAGTTCCTTGGCCTTGACTTTCAGTTGCGTCGTCTGTTCAACGAGTTCCTGCCCCTTGGCCTTGAGTTGCTCCTCGGTTTGGCCATCCGTCAGCGCCCGCTGATAGAACTTGCTTTTCGGGTTCTTGTAAAGCGCGATTTGGTCACTTGTTTCTTTTTGCTGATGCCGTAATTGGTCGAGTTCCGTCTGAAGTGCCCGTCGACGATCATCCAATGCACACAAAGCATCAATATCGCATGTGATACGCTTGTTCACCACAGCCTGCTTGAAGCGTTCAGGATCTTGACGGATAGCTTTGATGTCAATCATGTGTTTCTTCCGTTTGCGTAAGGCACTGCTCGAAAAGGCGACATCACAAAAAAGCCCTGAGCCTCACTTGCGTGCGTCTCAGGGCCGGTCGATCTCAATCAGGTGGAAAGATCAGATCACGCCCGTCGACGCTCCTCCCGGCTAAACCCATACCGCGCACTCGAGCCGAACCATCCTGGACGGACGATCTTGGCCGAGTCGCTGGTACGGAACACCATCGAATAGCTACGTTGGGTGATCATGCGATCTCTCTCAGGCAAAGCTTCTCGTTGCTTTTTCCGTTCGCTCGGTCCAACTCACGAACACCGCCACTCGCATGGGCTTCGTCCCCGCCGCCACTACACTCGGAGGGACTCGAACCCCCAACCCTCGGTTCCGAAGACCGATGCTCTATCCAATTGAGCTACGAGTGCGGGTTGATGCGAGCCCGTGTCATACACCCGTAAAGGGCAGCAACGCCAGGAAGCGAGCCCGCTTGATGGCCCGCCGAATGTCTCGCTGCTCCCGGGCATTGGTACCGGCACGCTTACGGGACATCATCTTGCTGCTGATGGTCAAGAACTTGCGCAGAAGCTCAACTTCCTTATAGTCCACAATAGGACCTTTTTTGTCTTTGGTGCAGCGATCAGTAAACCGACCTTTGCTCGGGCCTGGCCGCCGCCTCTTCGCCGGTTGTTGCGCCATTGTGTTTCCTTGATAGAGGGGTTTTCGACTTCCTATTCCGTCAGCTTGTTCGGACTACTCTTGAGGTTGCGACGCTTGGATGATTTTCTCAAAGTCTTCCGGGGACACCACCTCAGATTCTTCGATGAGCATGATCGGAATGCCTTCACGAATCGGGTAACGCCGACGCGTCTGGCGGTCCTTACTGTATAACCAGTCACCAACTTGGAGAAGCGGCGCATGGCTCTCAGGGCACACCAGAATCTTCATCAATTCCTGGTCGATTGGCTTGGCCATTTTGCCACATCCTCAAAAGTCGGAACGGTTACCCGTGGGACGACCGACCCATCAGTTCCTTCGCCACGCCCATTGAGCAGGACGGCACCGGTGCCGCACTCAGCCCAAGCGTGGGACCCTATAGGATACAGGCGCTGCCCGGCTCGATCAACCCCCCACGGAAATCGATCCTGGCGGGACGCGCGCTCGTATTGCCGTTTCCGAGGCCAAAAAGGGGCAAACGGGGCCAGCCAGTGAATCCAGTGGCCGTCGGATCAGCGTGCCAGTCGATCGGCGACCGCATCCTGCACCGTGCGGAACAGCCCTACCCGCAGCAGGCATGTTCATCGCGATATTGTTTCTGGGCACCCTTGATCAAGAAGAGCGGAAAGACGATGTCGCTCAAGCAGCACGGGACCATGACCGCGATGATGATGAACAGGAAAACCAGACCGAGCGAATCGATCCACCCGAGCCGGCCGAACGGTCCAATCAGGTAGAAAATGCTTGCCATCGTGGAGGAGAAAACGTGCAGCGAATGGGAAAAGAACGTGCTGCTACGTACGCTTCCGGACGCCGCCAACCCCACAGCGATACCGACAATCGCGAACGGTAGCACCATTTCGGGGTGCTGGATCACGCAGATATGCCACGGCATGGGTTTGCCCAACAAAATGAGCGAGAGCTGAGGTACGACAATGTCGCTTAGGCCACACACGCCGATAGCGCCGACGAGGCCGATAATCGTGGCCTTGAGAACCCGTCGTTCATACCGCCAGAACATCGCGGTTGTGGCCGCTGCTGAGAACAGCATGTGCAGCGGGTGGAAAAGATGAAACAGGTCCTGAAAGGGGTTGTCGTGGTTGTGGCCAGCGTGTTCGCAGCGACCGGCATGCTCGACGTGATCTTCAGCGACCCCATCGGTTAGCGCGTGTTCAGCATGGGCTCCGTTGGCCGATTCCAATTGGCCCATGGGGGTGATGAAGCAGATCAAGCCCGCGACCGTCAAACCGATGGCCACCGCCGAGACGGAGAAAGGAAGGTGGTTGACGAGCTCCGTGTACAAGGGGGATGAGCATGTAGGCAGTCCATCTCCGTGGGGGCGATCTTTGCGTTGATGCTTATGCATGGAAGGGTTTTCTCCAGTAACCGCTTGGAGCCCGTGAGCCTGTCACGAGGCCGGTTTCATATCGACCCCTAGTGTTCGGGCGTGGACGGAGGGGAGTCCGGCTTGGATCCCCCATGATGCGAATCCGAGCTTGAATCGTGGGCGCATACCAAATAGGGCTGATGGCATTCACTGCATTGGGTCACTTCGTGACCTTTCGTAAACGATTCCCAGTGCGATTTCTGTTCCGGACTCAGGATGCCCATGCCCTGGCAAAGAGGGCAGGTGTTCTCCAGAGCCGCCAGAATGGCCGACCGAATAAACGCCGAGCGGTTCGGCAACAGTCGCAGTGCCTCCAGCAAGGACTCTTCCGCCTTGAAACTGACAATCGCTTCTTTGTTTCTGGCCATCGGAAGGTACCCAAAATCCATACGCCACGAAAATTGGCGCCTAAGCTACTCAATGTATTACTTTGTACGACCTCATTATGTTTTCATGCTGCCGACACGTCAAGCCTGTGCTGTGAGGTTTGGGCCCAGATTGGTAGGAGTTGACCTTTTCGCACACCCAGTGGCCGTGCCGACGCTAGAATGGCATACGAGAGTCGGCACAGAGCCGTCTTAGAATTGAGAGATGTGGGTGAGCATGTTTGAGAGCGTTTGGTCTATTCTTTCCGAGTCGGCCTTTTTTATCCTCGTCGGGTTTGGGGTTGCAGGCGTGCTGAATGAATTGCTGCCGAGCCAGTCGGTGACGCGATGGCTCAGTGGCAACCGAGCGCGTTCGGTCCTGTCGGCCACACTGGTGGGTGCGCCGTTGCCGCTGTGCTCGTGCAGCGTTTTGCCAACCGCGATCACGTTACGTCAGAAAGGTGCAAGCAAAGGTGCCACGCTGTCGTTTCTCATTTCCACGCCCGAGACCAGTGTGACTTCTGTTTTGCTTACCTATGCGTTGTTGGGGCCGATCTGGGCGGTTTTTCGACCGATCGCTGCCTGCGTCAGTGCACTCGTAGCCGGCCTGATTGAGAACGCTTGCGAAGAAAAGCTCACGACGACCGCGTCGCGTCCTGTGCAGGAAGCTGTCGATGCCAGTTGTGCCGTTCATGAAAGCTGTTGTTTAGCCAGCGGCGTCGAGCAACAGTCGCGAACCTTCGCGTCGCGTATTCAGTCCGCCACACGCTACGCTTTTGTGAAGCTGTTTGATGACATCTTCGGGTGGGTGATGCTTGGCATCGTAGCGGCTGCCGCCATTCAAGCGTGGCTTCCTCCGGATATACTCAGCAAAGTACTCGGCGGGCCAATGCAATCGATGCTGCTGATGCTGCTCATTGGAGTGCCGCTCTACGTCTGTGCTGAGGCATCAACGCCGATCGCCGCCGTTCTCGTCAGTCAGGGCATGAGTCCGGGAGCAGCCCTGGTACTGTTGTTGGTGGGGCCGGCCACCAATATCGGGTCGCTCGGCTTGTTACATGGCTTGCTTGGGCGGCGGACGATGGTGGTTTATCTGGTGACGATCATGGTCGTGGCTGTCGTGATGGGCCTCGTTCTTGACGGCTTGCTGAGCGGTTCGGAAGTCGTCCTGAGGACGCGGATGTTGGATGAACCCTTTGTTCCAGCATGGCTCAAAACGACGGCAGCGACACTGTTCTTGGTCAATGGGGTTGCCACTGCCGTACGGTATGTCCGACGACGCACCTTTTCGAGTGTGGACCAAGGGCGATAGTGGACGGGTCGTGCAGCAAGTGGGCTGATGCCGGCCTGGCGCAAGACCGGGTTCAGCGACTCAGTATTTCCTTCTTACTTTTGGATCCCCTTTGATATTTGCCGACGCGGGCTGGCATGCCGTTGCGGGAAGGATTATCGTGAATAGGAGGAGCGTGACCCGAATGGTGTGAGGCGGTCGAGGACCCGTGGGATCTTGTAGCATGTTGCCGGACTTTGACCCTTTTGTCGTTTTTCGTTGGACGCTTGCGACCGTGTGCACCATCTACGCAACGGTTGTTTCCTTGCGGTCGTTGTGGGATTGGCTCGTTTACTTTGGCAGTTCGCGCGAAACCAAAGTGATGGGACGGTATGCGGGGGTTCTCTTGTTGCGGGTTCGCGTGAAGCGATTTGCCGGCGAACTGTTCCAGATCACTTTGTTGTCCGCGATCCTGTGTGGGCTCATCTATTTGCATCGGTATGTGGTGTAATCAGGGCACGGATGATTCGACCATTCAGTATTCAATCATGAACGAAGACGTAAAAAAGAACGAAATTTCAAAGTCTGAGGCGAAGAAGACCGAGGCCATCAGTGAACTGCCGACCGATGAGCTGGTTCACTATGGCCGGGAACTCGGGTTGCACCTCGATGACAAGGTGGGACGCGGGGAGTTGTTGCGTCGTATACGTGAGCGTCAGGTTGTGCTGCTCGATCTCGACCGCGAAGCCATGCTTGATATCGTGGTTTGGGCTCGCCGTCCCGTTCGTCGGT
>Ga0180434_10000819_pt1 | contig 45502 bp, 42 predicted proteins | sample SS_ome_7_FD_132453 | JGI IMG/M metagenome (GOLD analysis project Ga0180434, IMG submission 132453) | Hypersaline lake sediment archaeal communities from the Salton Sea, California, USA - SS_1_D_2 metaG | ecosystem: Environmental > Aquatic > Non-marine Saline and Alkaline > Hypersaline >... | reverse complement strand
GAATACGAGACGTCGGGGAGCTACGCCGTGTCGAACCGCAAGGCGGTGGAAACGACGGGCAAGGCGATCATCTTTACGGCGACCACCCTGATCGCGGGTGTCGTCTTCTGGGCCTTCATCGACCTGAAGTTCCAGGCCGAGATGGGGCTTCTCTTGGGACTTCTCATGTTCCTGAACATGGTCAACGCCCTGGTCTTCATTCCTTCCCTGGTGACGATCTTCCGGCCCAAGTTCGTAACGGCCCGAAACGTCTAGGAGGGTGCCGGGAAACGGCCACCTGCTGCGTTGCACGAAATCCTTCGTCATCGCGGCGTACCCTGTACGCCTCATTTCGAGGGATTTCGTGCGCCTTGTATCTGATCATTTCTCGACAGGCGCCTGGAGGGAGAGCTCTTCCTCTCCCCCACCCGCCCTTCGGTTTTGCGCGGGGAGCGTACGCCTCTACACGCCGCCTGGCATAGACGCATGAGTGAATAGAGGATACCAGTGAAAGATATTTGGGCCTACGTGGAGATGGCCGACGAGAAGGTTCTGCGGCCATCCCAGGAGGCCTTGTCCGAAGCCGCAAGACAGGGCCGGCAGCTACGGGCCAGGACGACCGCCCTGGTCCTTGGCCATGAGATCCCCAAAGAGGCTCTCGAGGCCGTCGGTCGGTACGGTCCGGACCGGGTCCTTGTCCTGGACGATGAGCGTCTCTCCGAATACGGAACCGAGCCGTACGCTGCCTGCATCGAAACCCTTCTGCATGAACACAAGCCGGACGCCCTGCTCATGGGCAGTTCGGTGGTTTCCAGAGACCTTGCCCCAAGGCTGTCGGTGCGCCTGAAATCCAGCCTCGTTACGGAGGCCACATTCCTGAACCCCCAAGGCGGAAAGTGGATCGTGACGCGCTCCGCCTACAGGCCTCACGCCTCGATGATCGTCGCACCCCGGGACGAGGGCCTGCAGATCATCACCCTGGCTTCCAAAGTCATGGACGCTGAAGAGATCGGTCCGGCGGAAGAGGTCTCTGTAGAGGCAGTGGGTGGGCCGCAGGAACTCCGGAGCGGGCATGTCCGAATGGAAGAAAGAATCCGGGAAATCCCCTCTCAACTCGATATTACAGATGCCGAGGTGATCGTGGCAGGGGGCAAGGGGATGCAGAACGAAGAGGGATTCGCCCTGCTCGACGAACTGGCCGAGGTGGTTGGGGGCACGGTAGGTGCGACGCGGATGGCCGTGGACATGAAGTGGCGGTCACGAGAGAGCATGGTGGGGGTGACCGGAAAGGTGGTTACGCCCGAGGTCTACATAGCATGCGGCATCTCCGGGGCCATCCAGCACGTGATGGGCATGCGGTCGTCCCAGACAATCCTGGCCATCAACACGGATCCGAACGCCCCGATCTTCCGGATTTCCACTCTGGGGATCGTGGGCGATGTTCGTGACGTGCTGCCCGTGATGATCGGGTCCTTCCGTGAAACGAAGGCCAAGGCAGAGGCCGAAGGGGGCCGGGCATGAGCGGCGGGGGGCCGGAGATCGTCGTTTTGATCGCACCGGTGCACGATTGCCTGAATCCGGTGAAGATCGTGCCGGGCGGCAAGGAAATCGACCCGTCCTCCCTCCGGTGGGTCCTGAACCCATACGATGCCTTTGCCCTGGAGGAGGCCCTCCGGATTCGAGATGCGGTTCCGGGGGCCCGGATCCGCGTGATGGCCATGGCCTCCTCAGATTCGGAAGAGGTCCTCCGTGGGTGCCTGGCCGTGGGTGCGGATGAGGCCCTGCGGATATGGGACGACAGGATGGAGGGTTCGGATGCGTATGCAACGGCCACGGCCCTCGCGGCAGCCCTGAGCAGAGAGGCCTTTGACCTGGTCTTGTGCGGCTTGCGGCGGGCCGACCTGGAACAGGCTCAGACGGGTCCTTCCCTTGCCGAGATCCTGGATCTTCCCCAGGTGACCGGGGCCCGGAAGGTCGAGCCGGTGGAAGACAACACGCGCATCCTGCTTCACAAGCGGGTGCCGGGCTACCTCACGAAGCTGTCCTGCCCGTTGCCGGCGCTGGTTACGATGGAAAAGGGGCAGGTCCTGCGATATCCAAGCCTTGCCGGTAGACACAGGGCGGCAAGGGCAGAGATCCCTTGCCTTGGAGTCCACACCGTTGGGCTGCAGGAAGGGAACGTGGGAAGCTCCGGCTCGCTCACGAGGTTGGAGCGCTTCACCCCGCCGAAGCCCACGAGAAGGAGCGCCATGGCCTCGACGGCGGGAAAGATGACGGCCGCGGCACGCCTTCAGCGGATCATGGGCGGAGGCGTACAGGAGAAGAAGGACAGCAAGATCTGGGAATGCCCGGACGAGCCGTCGGTCAAGAAGGTGGCAGAACACATCGTGAAAGAGAAATTGATTACCTTCTGACTATTGGACCACATACGCTCCGTCGACGGCCATCGTGTGTCCCGAAACAAAAGATGCCTTCTCTGAACAGAGCCAGATGACGGCCTCTGCGACCTCTTCGGGGCGGCCTCTGCGTGCTGAAGGGGACATGGCAATCGCCGTTTCGACTTCCGGGACCGGTTTCACGATGCGATCGACCATGGCCGTGTCGATGAAGCCGGGGCAGACGGAATTCACGCGGATGTTGGACTGCATGAGTTCCAGTGCGGCCGTCTTGGTGATCCCGTTCACCCCGTGTTTCGCAGCCACATAGGGGGAGGCGCCCGGGAAGGCGATCAGGCCCTCGATGGATGCCATGTTGACGATCGTGCCTCCTCCCTGTGTGAGCATCTGCTGGATCTCGTATTTCATGGAGAGCCAGACGCCTGTGAGATTGATTCGGATGACCCGTTCCCAGTTCTCCACCGGGTTCTCGACGATAGGGAGAACATCTCCCTCGATGCCGGCGTTGTTCACGGCGCAGTCGAGTGCCCCGTAGGCCTTCACCGTAGCCTCGATGAGCGCCTTGATATCGGATTCCTCGGCAACGTCCGCCCTCACGAAGGTGGCCTCCGCGCCAAGATCCTGGATCATGCGCACCGTTTCTTCTCCTGCGCCAACGTCGATGTCTGAGACAACGACCTTTGCCTTCTCCCTGCCAAATGCCAGCGCCGTTGCCCGTCCGATCCCGTTTCCCGATCCTGTTACGAGTGCCACCTTACCATCAAACTGTCCCGCCATGCGTGTATCCTCCGTACCCTTTCGTCTTGTGCCCGTGCCCGCGTGCGTGCCCGTGCCCGGTGTTCGCCTATCAGCTAACTGCTAACTGCCCCATGACGACGACGAGATGCTCAACCCCTGACCCCTTTCTTACATAATCAAATTCACGCTCGTCCTCGGGAAAGTGTCCTTCAGGATGTGTCCGCCCAGACAATTCAGCACGGAGCTCTCTCCATCGGCGATCGTCAGTGACCTGGCGTCGCGCCACAGCTTCTCGATGTAATACTCCTTTGTGAGCCCGTTCGCCCCGTGGATCTGCAGGCCTTCGTCGATTACCTCGACGGCTGTCTCCGTGCAGAAGGTCTTGGCGGCGTACGCATACTCGCTAAGGGGAGGAAACGCACGAGCGTTCACCTCCCAGACCGCCCGACTCATGGCCCGCATGGCCTCGACCTTGGCGAACATTCGGTGGATGCGAACCTTCATGGAATAGTGCTCGATCAGGGGCTTTCCTCCCTGCACTCTCTCCTTGGCGTAGGCCAGGGTTTCTTCGAACCCGGCCCGGGCCAGGCCCACGGCACCCACCGAGACACCCGTGTTTCCGAAGCCCAGGTTGCCGATTACCCAGTCCCCGTACCCTTCCGGTCCGGCAAACATCCACCGCTTCGGGATACGTACGTTGTCGAAAAAGAGTTCCCCCTGGGGAAGGTCCCTCGCGCCGTGTTTCTCCAGGGCCTTGCCTCGGGTGATCCCGGGAAGGTCCAGGGGGAGGACGCATACGCCCCCTCCGGCCATGCCTTTCGTGGTGTCCAGATGGACGTTGACCAGGGCGTGGCTTGCGGTGGGGCCGCAGGACACCCAGGCCGATTTCTGGCCGTTCAGGACCCACTCGTCACCGTCCGGCTTGGCGCTGATCTGCATCTTGATCTTCGGGTCCGTCCAGAAGTCCCCTGCCGGGTTCAACGTGTCAGAGCCATGGTCCGGTTCGGTGACGGCCCAGCATCCCGTGATGGAAGCATCCGTGCACTGGCAAAAGGGAGTCACGAATTCTCCAATGAGATCCATGTCCATGGTGTGCAGGATCTTGACGTAGGGCCATGTAGCCAGGAGAAGCGTTGCGGCCAGCCCTGTACTCCCCCAGAAGAGCTCTTCCATCATGAGGTGGCTCTGGAAAGGGGTGAATCCCAGACCACCCACTTCTGCGGGAAAAGCCCCTTTGTGGTAACCAAGCTCGTAAGCCTGTTTCAGGAAGCCCCAGATCGGCGAACTGGCTGCAACGGTCTCCTCGGCGGACATGCGGTCCAGTTCAATACCGATGGGGCGCATGACTTCCTTGGCGAACTTGTGTGCGGCATCCCGGATCGCCTTGTCTTCGTCGGTCAGGTTCAGATTCAGGTCAAAATACGTCATTCTCCCACCTCCCTGTTTGATGATGAACGTAGCTGGCTAAGGTGTCTGGAACACTATCACATGTTCCTGTATAGCGCACCACCGGGCCCAATGAAATCCCCGGATCCGGGGAATGCGTTCTACCCATTTCGGGGGATTGCGGGGTCGGACCTGAATCGATAAGATGCAGTGGCTTACAGGAGCCGCTATTCGATCAACAATCTTCAATGCCGGAGGGTACCCATGGAAAGGTTCGATCAACTCAGGGGTGAGGAGTACATCAATGAATGGCCTCGCTACTCGCCACAAGACCTGAGGAGGAGAGAGGCCACCTTGATTGCTGCAAAGCTCGCGGTGGGGGCGGCCATGACCGCACCGGTCGCGGGCGGGGTGCCGCAGGTCGATGCCCATCTCGTCTACGGCCAGGAGGAGATGGAAAAAGTGGCCCGGAAGATGGAGGAACTGGCCTACACGAACAAGAAGTGGCAGAGGCAGTTCCTGAACGAGGCGGTCATGATCCGTGAGACGGATGTCATCGTGTTCCTGGGCGACTACCGGGCCCACGAGACCCCTCTCGATGCGAACTGCGGGTTGTGCGGGGGTGCCGCAGGGTGCTCGTATTTCTACACACGTCGGGAGACGAACAAAGGGCTCGTGGACGTCACGGACCGACGAAGCGAGACTCCGATCAAGGGGCCCCTGTGCGGTGCCAGGGTGGACGACCTGGGCTACGTGGTGGGCTCAGCGGTCTGGATGGCCCAGACACTGCTCGTAGACGCGAGGCCCTACATGAGCGTCGGCGTGGCAGGCCAGAAGCTCGGGTACTGCCCGAATTCCGGGATCGTCGTCGGGATCCCGATGGCAACCCTTTCGAAGAGCCCTTATCAGGATGTGCCGATCGACTACCATCTGGTGAACATGGACAAGATGGTGGACAACACCCGGAAGAACTACGTGGTGATCCGGCAGACCGGCTCCGGTATCCACTTCGACTACCGGAAGCAGTTCCCCAAAGTAAAGAAGGAGGAATAACATGGCCAGGATAGACGGACGAGAGGCGGCCCAGGATGCCATGATGGATGTGGCGAGGCTGGCTGTCGCTGCGGCCTACAGGTCGCCGCAGATGACGGGAAGGCTGGAGTTGAAGACCGAGATCGTGAGCGGAAAGGATATCGCGCCTATCGTGGAGGTGTTCGAGGCGGTCCATCCGATTTCGCCGGTCATGTATTTCGACTACCAGACCCTGAAGTATTATCTCGACCGGGGTGTCTCCATACCGATCATTCTGCTCGGTGCGGATCTGACGTTCGCGGAAATGGGTTGGGACTGTGGGGCCTGCGGGCACGCGACTTGCGGGAAATTCAACGCTTATTCGAAGAAGAACAAGAGCAAGACTCTGTTGTGGGGCGGCCCGAGCTGCAACTGGAAGCTCCTCGATTTCGGGGCTGCGTGCGATTTCGCCTGCGCGGCGCTCAATCAGTACCGAATCGACGCTCGCGCCATGGGCACGGTAGGCGGCGCTGCATCGACCGCCGGCTTCCTGCCGGACTGCAGCGCGGTCATCGGGATCCCGATCGGGCCTCCGGGGGACTTCAAATGGTTCAGCAGGGCAACCAACCTCGACACGGCCGACTACGAAATGCATCGCGAGTGGACCATGAGGACCTCCCCAACGAACTGGCAAACCTTCCCGGGAAGCACCAAGCCGTGTATCAAGACGAGGGACGACTGGTGGAACAACATGGAATACGTGAAGTGGGAGCCCTTCTCTCCCGAGGAACAGAAGTTCCTGGAGGCCACCGTTGAGAAGGTAGGCCAGGTGGCCACGAAGGTCGCACCCGACGTATCCGCGTGGTACAAGAAGAAGGGAAAGAAGTAGGAAACGAATAGACGGCAGAATCAGGCCGGCCGGGGGACGCTTCTTCCCCGGCCCCTGCAGGACATGTGTGTGCCTTCAACGGACCCATAATGGAGGGATGGAGGCGGTGGACCCTCTGCTCTTGGCCTGAAGCAAGAGCAGCCCCGACCGGAGAGGATGGACGGCCATCATTCGGTGGGGCGAAATCTTCATCCATTTTGCGAGGCAGGTGATCGTCTCGGTCAGGTTGTTGCAGCCATTGGAAAATGCGAGCGAATCGGGAGCACGTGTGCTCCGAAGCCTTTCCCCCACTTCCTCGACGGCGCATTTCCCGACGACCATGACCCTTTCCTGAAGTTTCTCGAGGCGGTGCGGGTCCCAGCCCTTGCCCATGACAATGGAAAAGCCCCCCCTGCCCTGGAAATCGAGAGAGAAGACCTGAAGGCAGGCCATCACATTGGATGCGCACCCCTCTTTGCAGCAGAGCTCCTCTCCCTTGTGCACATCCACATCCTTGGGGAAGATGGGAAGGAGTTCCCAGGACAACTCCCTCCGGTGTCTTTCCAGATCCCCGATGACCTCGATTTGGTCCAGATCGGCCGTACCCAGGCTTCGCTCGTGAGCAAGGCGAATGTGCTCGACCTTGGGCCAGGGAAACCCCATGAGATGACATGCCACCGCATCGACGCTCACCACGTCGTCGCCTCCAATGATCAGGCCGTAGGGCACCAGGACTCTGTCCAGGAGCCTCTGGGAGGGATAGTGCCCGTGCTGGGTTGCCTCTCTGGCGTCGATCAACGTGAAGTCGGGCCGGAGGCACTCCAGGATATCCACGAGCTTTCTGGGCAGGAGATGGTTGTGGTCGGCGATTCTGTCCTTCTGTGCCACGAGCCCCCACTGGTTCTTGATCCCCAGGGTCACCGTGGTCATGCAATGGGTCTTGAACTTGGGCACGTTTATGTATGTTATGGATGAACGATTTCGAATGAGCTTGTCCACGATGATACGCGGAAGACCGATTTCCTGCTGATCATACGGAATTGCGCCCGGCGCGGTCGCATCGGCTGGTGGCAGGCAAATCCTCTCCTCGGGCCCCTCATCCAGAAACACCACCCGTGCGCCTGCCCTTCGAGCCGCCCGGGTGATTCCCGTGGCGTGGAAGACGAGCCGCGTGAAGTTTCCCTGGGTGCAGTTGTCCATCACGTAGACGCGGCGGGCGCCTTCCCGGATGAGGTACCGAACGAGGGCCTCCACGAAATCGGGGGGCGTGTAACAATGCGGTTTCGATTCGACCGCATTGATCTTTACGACGACCTCGTCCCGGCCCTGCAGCACCTTCTTCCCGCCGCCGAAAGGCTCGAACACGCGGGCCATATCCTGGACCAGGTCGGTTCCGACTTCTGCGACATGAACCCTGCTCATGATCGTCCCTCCCTTTCTTGGCGCTACCGCTTTCCTTCCACCAGGGATTCTGCGAGCCGGAGCGCCTCGTCTCGGTTCGTGACCTCCCCTTCCACCCGAGCCTCCTCCAGGAGTCGGAGCAGTCGCCCCACTTCCGGGCCGGGAGGAATCCCCAGGGCATCCATGAGGTCCTTGCCCGTGACGAGGTTCTTGCCTCCGATCGATGCCGCATCTCGTCGAAAGTAGAGCTCGAGAAGGGAACCCAACAACCCGAAGAAGGCCTTCTTTCGATCTCCCGTTGCTGAGGGCCCGGCGGTGGCAAGAAAATCCGCGAGTGAGACGAGGAGCATGCCCGGGACATCATCCCCGAGCCTCCTCAAGAAGCGGATCTTTGCCTTTTCCGTCAGGTGGTCCGCCTCCATGGCCCTCATCATGTGGACCGGGCCCATATGATAGCGGACCCATTTCTTTGTCCGTTCCTCTTCGTTTCGGCTCGTGCGCAGCCTTCTCATGGCCTCGGCAGCGATATCCGCCCCCTTTGCCGCGTGTCCGTAGAAGTGAGGTTCGCCTTCTGCATCGACCGTGCATGTCCCCGGCTTTCCTATGTCGTGGAAGAGGAGTGCAGCCTTGAGGAGAGGCAGCACGTCCTGTGGTTTGTCGAGCCACCCCTTCAACTCGCGATCCCACGGGGCCAGGTCTGCGAGACCTGTCCGGCAACCCTGCTCCAGGATCCGGTATGCCTCCAGGGTGTGGTTCCAGGCATCCAGATGGTGGAATTTGCCCTGTTGGAGCCCCTTCAGGCCTTGAATCTCGGGAAAGACGGTTGTGAGCAGTCCCGTCTCATCCATTTGGAGAATCCACGCAAGGCTGTCGGGACACGCGAATATCTTGAACAACTCGTCTCTAGTCCTCTCGGCAGCCACGGAGAGAATCCCGTTTCTTGCCGCATGAATGGCGTCAAAGGTGAGTCGTTCGATCTGGAATTCCAGGGTGCAGGCCAGGCGGAATGCTCTGATGAGGCGCAACGGGTCTTCACGGAGGCGTGCGGGATGGACCATGCGGATCAGCCTTGCCCGAAGGTCCCTCGTCCCGCCCGTGGGATCTTCCCAGGTGGGTGTCAAGTCCTCCCCGTCCGGTCCGATCCTCATGGCCATGGCATTGCACGTGAAGTCGCGCTGCCGAAGATCGTCCTGAATTCCTTCCCCGCGCATGGAGGCGAAGTCCAAGTGCACGGAATCCGGACCGTTGCCCGGGGGAGACCATACGAGCCTCGCAACGCCCCAGTCTTCATCCAGCAAGACATAGCGAGCATCCAGGACGGCGGCAATGTGCTGCGCCACAGTGCGGGCCTCACCGGGTACGACAAGGTCGAAATCCCGTGTCTCCCGTCCGAGCCATCCGTCTCGGAGGGCTCCCCCCACGAGATAAAGTGAGGGGCAGGAGGCCTCGGACATGGCTGATTTCAGCCTCGTCACAACCGGATGCTCGAGGATCCGGTCCGTGGCCTGTTGTATTTGGTGATTGTCCATGGATGGTTCCAAGTATTCGCTATTGGGCCTTTCGTGCCCGCGTGCGAGCCCGTGCCCGTGCCCGATCATCTTGTCCCACAGGGCATTTTGGCAGGGGGTTACACAATGCATAGCAGGAATATCTGTATAGCCTTGCATGCATCGAGCTTCTCACAATCAAAGGCCTCTATCACTTCGTCCGGCACGGGCACGCACGCGGGCACGGGCACGAAAACAGGATTCAGCTTGAAGAACCCGGTACACACTCGATTCGGATGCGCTGGTCTTCTTCCTCGCAGAAGAAACGGACATTCAAGAACCTTTGTATCACCCACATATTGGTTTGCATGTGCCGGGTCAAGTAAGGGACGCTTATGACGGAGGGTGCCCGGCTCAGGGCCATGTAAGGAAGGATCTGATCGCCCAGCCACGGGTCGATGGTTGCGCGGGTGTGGTAGGTCCTCAGCAACATCTCCACGGCCTGGTCCGCGACCTGCTCCGGCGGCTGCTTCGATGTGCCGAGTGCGCACGCGCCCACGACAGAGTCGTCCGTCGTCGCCCAGACCATCAGCCCGGACCCCATCGAATCGGTGGGGCCGTATTCCATACGGATCTTGGACGGGATGTGGAGAAAATCGGTAAGGCCCTTGGTCGCTTGTCTTCTCTGCCTTTCAGCCACTTTTCCCTCGGACAGCCCGGAAGAGGCGTGCGATACACCGTAGGACCCGGTGGTATCGGTTGCCACGGGCAGGTGGAGCGCCTCGAGCAGTTCTCCTTGTGGGGGCTCGATCTCGACCTGGACGATGCCTCCGCCCTTCGGAAAATAGCCTCTTCGGACGACGCGCAGGTCTACCCGGTAGCCCATCTGCGCCAGCAGGACAAGCTTCACGTTTTTCAGGTAGTCGCAACTCGGGGCACTCGGGACGTCGGTTCCACCTCGGACGAGGGCCTTCCACGGCCCCGGCAGCCCGATTCCGGACAGCAGAAGAGACTGGAGGACGAGGCCGATGGAGCCTGCCGTTCCCGTGTCGAGCTCGAGCTCGAGCGGCCTGAGCGTGCCGGGAGAAAAGATGACCTCCGTCGCTCCGACCTTCAAAGGGCTCGTCTTTGCATCGCACAGGCGGGCCAGACCCTTCAATGCCGTGCAGTGCTGCGCCCGGAGGCCGGGCCGATTGCGGCGAGCGCGAACATGGGAAATGCGGCAAGAGACCCCTGTGAGTGCGGAAAGAGCGCACGCCGTCCGGACGATCTGCCCTCCCCCTTCTCCGTAGGAGCCGTCCAGTTCGACGCGTCCGTCCCCAATCCGAAGCCTCTCTGGCGGTACGTACACGGTCACCCCTGTGCGTGCGTCTTCTCTGCGTTATAGATTGCCCCGCACGAAAAAAAAGACCGCGGCTGCGATCTTTTCTTCTTCGTCGATTTGTGGTGGCGGTGCAGGGATTTGAACCCCGGACGCTGCGGATATGAGCCGCATGCTCTGACCAACTGAGCTACACCGCCAAAACCTTGTCTCATCTATCCTGATTCGTATCAAACATTAATAAATACCAGAATGCCCGCAAGATAGCAACCGATCGGCACGCTTTGGTACGCTTTGCTACACTCGTGTCCCCACCTACGGGCAACACCCCACATAGGAGCCCTCACAGGAGTCCACGATCGAGCCGTTGTGTCTCGCCCCGGTAAGCGGGGCTGTCTCATATTCGTAGAGCGAGACCCGTCCATCGACTACGGTCACGTCGTATTTCTTGCCCGCTTTGATGTAATAGGTCAGCGAACATCGAAGGGGCACTCGCAAGAGATGCCCCTCCGCAAAATCCGGGGGGGCCTCTGTTTCTCCTATCCACTGCACATCGAAGGTGTTGATTCCGGCCGGGATCCTGACGGTCTTCTTCGGCTTTTCCTGGTCTCCAATCGTCAACTTCATCGGAAATCCGGGTCCCATCGGCCCCCGCAGGACGGCCGTTGCCTCCTTGTCGATGGATGATTCATCGTACATGTTTGCATAACAGCCCGCTGCCAGAATCAGAGCAAAGGAAAGCAAAACAGCCGGACTCGTTCGAACCGCTCGTTCCGATCTCGTCTGCATCGTTCGTCCTCCCATGTCCCAAGTCTCTCTTGGTTTTGCTGCCTGCCGGAAGCCTCTGTCTTGCAGACGTCTCTGCACGACGGCCACCGCCACTGCCGCGGCACCGACGTACACGTCCATGGTCTCGCAGTTTAAAGTTATCGTAATCGAGGAGGAGGCTCAAGGATTTTTCACGCAATAGGCTAGTAGCCGAGTGCCTCTCCAATCAGAATCACGGTGATGTCGGTGAGCATGGGTCTTCGATGGAGGATCAGGGTTGCCCTGCAGATTCGGTTCGGGTCGTGACAGTCCACACAACCCTTTCCCTTGGTGCAGGGAAGGTCCATGTTCAGGCTCTTGGCCCGCATGGGCGCGGCCACCTCCTTGATTCTTCGGAAGGCGGCGTGAAGGTCCGGGACGATCTTCTGGGTGCCTGCCAGAAGGAAGACCTTTCCGGGGCCGAAGGTCATTGCAGAGGTCCGGTTGCCGATCCCATCGCGGCTGACCAGCTCCCCCTTTTCCGTGAGTGCGTTGACGCTGCTAAGCAGGACATCGCACACGAGTTGATCCTTCCGAACCTGGAGTGTCTCCTCGAAGGTGAGGGATTCGTCCCAGTGATCGAGCAGGAGCACCCCCTTCTGTTTGAGGCCCTCTGCGAGATTCATCTCCCGGAGGGTCAAAGAGCCTCCGAGCCCTGCACGCAAGCCCGGCTGAATCGAATCGAGGACGAACTGTTTGGCCTCTTCCGCCGTTGGGAAGAAATGAGCCATGAATTCGTTCTTCTTGAGTGCCTTCAGGGTACGGGCAACCGGATCGTTCGTCGTGTCGGCGTTTTCGGCGGTCACGGTCAAGCCTCTTCCTTTCCAAAGATTTTTCGGGAAAACGTCTCGTCCTGAAAGAAGGTCTTGGTGATCTGATAAGGATTCGCATCCTCCAGTTGTACCTCCTTCAAGTAGCTCCGGAACCGGTCGTCATCTCTTGCCAGCATCTCCACCTTCTTGAGGAAGCGATGGCCGAGAATCTCCATAAAATGCCTTCGCCGGATCTTTGCCCTTCGTTCCCCCTCGTTCGTGTGCGTGGCAAGATGCGTGCGGTGCTTGTTCAACTCTTCGTAAATCTCATCCACCCCTTGGTCCTGGTTCGCTTGGCTGAGCAGAACCGGCACCTTCCAGTCGGAAGCGCCGTGGTTGTTCAATTCCACCATGCCCTTCAGGTCCGAGGCCATCTTGTCGGCCCCTTCCCTGTCCGCCTTGTTCACGATGAAGACATCGGCGATCTCCATCAGGCCCGCCTTCATGGTCTGCACCGTATCGCCGGCTTCCGGCACGAGTACCACCAGGGTCGTATCGGCGATATCCACGATGTCGAGCTCGGTCTGGCCGACGCCCACCGTCTCGATGATGACCACATCCATTCCGAAGGCGTCGAAGAGCCGAAGAACCTCTCCCGTGGCCCTGGACAGACCGCCCCCTGTCCCTCTCGTTCCCAGACTGCGGATGAAGACGCCCTCATCCAGGGCGTGGCGTTGCATCCGGATCCGATCGCCCAGGACCGCCCCTCCCGAGAAGGGGCTGGAGGGGTCCACGGCAATGACCCCCACAATCTTGTCTTGGGCCCGCAGGCGAGCGATCAGCTTGTCCACGAGTGTGCTCTTCCCGGCTCCCGGCGGCCCGGTGACCCCGAAGGAAGAACACCTTCCGGTCTTTGGGTAGATCTCCTCCATCAACTCGGGAACCGAGGGGGCGTCATTCTCGACAGAAGTCACAAGCTTTGCCAGCGCGAGCTTCTCGCCGGTCAGCATACGTTTGAGCAGGTTCCAGTGCTCCGGTTCTTCGCTTTGATTGGCGAGACCTTTCTTGTCTGCGTCTTGCATCAGGGCCTCCAGGGGAGTGTCGCAAACCCGAGGATTCAGAACGGGTCGGCTGATGGGCAAGGGAATCGGCAACATGCCGGTCCCGCTATGTTTTTTCTGATTATGACACTCATAATTTATACCAGTTCGTCCTCCCGAAGTAAATCGGCTGGGGACGAGAGGTCCGGGCGGCGGCCCGTCCAGGGCCGCCGGATTGACGAAGGGCCGAATCATTGTGCTATCATCGCATTTCCGTTATCTCCTGTCCCGCCGGGTGTTTCTTGAAAGAAAGCGCACAATTCAGATGGCACAACGTTCCCGCCAAGTTGATCTCCCGAGGCGGGCGGCTGCCGCCCCTTCGTGAGGAACGGAAGGGCTCAGCGCCCCTTGCCGGATTCGGAGACGAAACGTGCAGGGTCCGCACGCAGGGTTTCTTTGTCGATCAAGGGCAGGCGATCCAGATCCGACGCAGACAGGAGGTCACGTGGATGGATCTGCATATCCCGGAAGAGGTCCCGGTAGAAGAGAACGGAGGTTGCTGCCTAGCGAATCATGCCCCGCAATCTGCGGTCGCGCATGGCGAGAACCCTGTCGCGATGTAGATACGGCATGCCGTGGTCGCTTCTCAGCGCGGCAAGTACGGTCGCATTCCCATACCGCCTGCCCAGGAGGCGACGGACCATTGCAGCGACATTCCTCTCGTCCACCTCCAGGCGGACTCAGAGCGCAGGTTCGAGGACAACGATTTCTGTCGTGTCCGGCAGGGAGTCCGGGTCGATTTCAACGGTGGAGCCCCCGACCTTCTTGACCTTGGTCTTCCCCTTCAGGAACGAGCCCACTTCCTCGATGGGAAAGCCGCATTGGGGCGTCTTGTAGTGCATGGGGATGACGATTCGGGGCTTGAGTTGATCCGTGACCTTGGAAGCCTCTTCCGGGCCGACCGTGAAGGTGCCCCCTACGGGAAGGAGCATGACGTCCGGTTGGCCGATATCCGCGATTTGCGCGTCCGAGAGCACGTGGCCGAGGTCACCCATGTGGCACAGCAGCATCCCGTCCAACTTGAGACAGAACACGTAATTCTCGCCCCGTTCCTTGCCGCCGCTGTCGTCATGGAAGGTGTGGACACGCTTGATTTCGATGCCTTTGACCGTATCCGTGCCCGGCCCTGTTGTGATGACGGGTTCTCCCTTGACCGTGCTCGTGTAATTGTGGTCCTCGTGCTGTTCGTGGCTCACGGTGACGATGTCTGCCCGGGTATCGATCGGTCCGTATCCCAGTGCGCCGCCATAAGCCCCTGATTCGTAGGGATCCGTCACAATCCGGACGCCGTCCTTGGTCTCCAGCAGGAAGGCTGCATGCCCCAACCATTGAATTTTCATAACGTTCCTCCTTTGTTCCTTACGTTTTCGTTTCGTGCCCGGCCCGCGTGCGTGCCCGAAAGATGAACGCATCGATTGGCTAAAACAAATCTCCCTGCTTATCCTGTGGCACCGGGATTTCAAAGTACTCGAAGGCGTGGCGCGTGGCGACCCGACCTTGTTTTGTCCTTCCCAAAAACCCTTTCTGGATCAGGTACGGTTCGTGCACGTCCTCGATCGTGTCCGGAGCCTCGTTCACGGCGGCGGAAAGGGTGTCGATCCCAACGGGACCCCCTCGAAACCCCTCGATGATGGTGAGCATGATCTTTCGGTCCATCTTGTCGAGGCCTTGTCCGTCCACCTCCAGCAGGCGGAGGGCCAAGGAGGCCGTCTTCTCGTCGATCGAGCCTTCTCCCCTTTCCTGGGCATAGTCCCGGACCCGACGGAGCAGACGATTGGCCACCCTCGGCGTTCCACGAGCCCTCTGTGCAATCTCGAGAATCCCTTCGGCGGTGTAGGGCACATCCAGGAGTGTAGCGGAGCGCTCGAGGATGGTCTGGAGGTCCGCGGGAGCGTAGAAGTCGAGCCGGTCGATGACGCCGAACCGCGTACGCAGAGGAGATGTAAGGAGCCCGGCCCGCGTCGTCGCACCGACGAGGGTGAATCGTGGAAGGTCCAGCTTGATGGCCCTGGCGCTCGGCCCCTGCCCGATGATGATGTCGAGCTGATAGTCCTCCATGGCCGGATACAGAATCTCTTCGACAGCCCGGGGCAGTCGATGAATTTCATCGATGAAAAGAACGTCATGGGTCCCGAGATTGGTCAGGATGGCGGCCAGGTCTCCCTGTTTCTCCACGGCCGGGCCCGAGGTGGTGTGGATCTGAACCCCGAGTTCCCTGGCGAGGATGTAGGCGAGGGTTGTCTTTCCGAGGCCGGGAGGGCCATAGACCAGAACGTGATCGAGCGACTCGCTGCGTCGCCTGGCGGCGTCGATGAAGATGCGAAGCTTCTCTTTGATGGAATCCTGGCCCACGAACTCCCGAAGGAGAGAGGGCCTCAGGCTGACCTCGGCGAAGTCTTCCTCGTGTCTCGTGGGGCTGACCGGGCTGTCGTCTGTTTCGTTGGTCATGACGGATGCGTTTACCCTTGTTGGCCGGTTAAGTCTCCCGGACAAGCTCCCGGAGTGTGGATTTCAACAGGGCCTCGAGGCGGACCCCTTCCGGATCCTTCTCTTTCCGGAGGGCTCTTTCGATCGCCTTTTCCGATTCCTTTCTCTTATATCCGAGATTCATCAGGGCCGACAAGACTTCCAGGTAGAGTTCCTTCTGTTGAGGAGGAAGCGACTCTGTCTGGGTGATCACCCATTCGCGGGGGGGAATCCTGTCTTTCAACTCCACAACGATTCGCTCCGCCATCTTCTTTCCCACCCCGGGAATCTTCTGAAGCCTTTCTGTGTCCTTGCAGACGATCGCCTCCAGGAGTTCGTTGGCAGGCAACCCGGAGAGGATGTTCACGGCAAGCCGTGGGCCGATTCCGTTGACCATCGTAAGGAAACGAAAGGCCTCTTTTTCGTCCTGGCGGAGGAAGCCGACGAGCAGGACCTGATTGTCGCGCACATGGGTGTGAATCATCAATTGAACCTCAGCGCCTGCATCCGGGAGCCCATACAGGGTCGTCAGCGGCACGAGCACCTCGAAACCGACTCCATTCGCTTCGATGACGACTGCCTCGGGGGACTTTCTGAGTAGAGAGCCTTTCAAGCTGGCGATCAAGGGAGGTCCCTTTCCACGGGGTTCGCTCGTTTCTCAGACATTGGGTTCCTTTCCACCGGCAGCTCGGGAGAGACTTGTCTTGGTTACCTGAGAGGTTTGAAAACAGTGCGTGTGGCAGATGCATACGGCCAGGGCATCCGAAGCATGGGTGGGGAGCTTCTTGTCGATACGGAGCAGGGCCTTGACCATTTCACTGACTTGCTGTTTGCCGGCCTGCCCGTAACGGCAGACCGCCTGCTTGATCGCCGTGGCCGCATACTCGTAGACCGGGATCCCGACGAGGGAGGCTGACAAGAGCGTTACCCCCCTGGCCTGACCCAGCAGCAACGCGGAACGGGCGTTTCGTGCGAAGAACACCTGCTCCACGGCCATGTGGTCGGGTTGAAACTCGTGGAAAACCTTTTCCAGTTCCCTATGGATTTTCGAGAGCCTTTCGACGAAAGGGGTCTTGGCAGATGTGCTGATGCAGCCGCTGCTGACATGCGCGAGTCGGCCCCGTGCGTCCGTGTCGACGATGCCGAAGCCTGTGTGCGATATCCCCGGATCGATTCCCACGACCCGCATGGTTCGTGTCCTTTCGAACAAAGGAGGAAGCCCGAAAGGGATCTTAGGCGGTCGTCAGGCTTTCCATGACCTCCTGGGAGATGTCAAAGTTGGAATAGACATTCTGAACATCGTCGTTGTCTTCCAAGGCATCCATCAATCGGAGGGTCTGTTCAGCCTCCTTGCCCTGGAGTTTCACGGTGTTCTTTGGAATCATGGTGATGTCTGCGGCCTGGTAGGTGACCCCTTTCGCGTCCAGGGCCTCTTTTACGGCCTGAAAGGCCTCCAGTGCCGTGTACACCTCGAATTGCTTGTCTTCCGCATCCTCGACGATATCATCGGCGCCTGCTTCCAACGCGATATCCATCAGCGTCTCTTCGTCTACGCCCTCGGCAGGAACCGAGAGATAGCCCTTCTTCTCGAAAATCCAGGCAACGCAACCGTTTTCGCCCAGGTTCCCGTTCTGCTTGCTGAAGATGTGGCGAACCTCTGCTGTGCAGCGGTTCTTGTTGTCCGTCATGACTTCTACGAGGATGGCGGTACCCCCGGGTCCGTATCCTTCATACGTATACTCTTCGTACCGCACACCCTCCAGTTCCCCGGTTCCTTTCTTGACCGCCCGGTCGATGTTGTCGGCAGGCATATTTTCCGCCTTCGCGCGGTCGATGGCCGTTCTCAGTCGGGGGTTCATGGTGGGATCCCCTCCGCCGGCACGGGCGCTCACCGTGAGTTCCCGGATCAGCTTGGTGAAGACCTTCCCCCGTTTCGCGTCTTCCCGGGCCTTCTTGTGCCGAATACTGTGCCACTTCGAATGTCCTGACATAGGGGTTCCTCCTGACCCTTAAACCCTTATTGTATATTGCTTTCTTCTAGGCCTTGGTGATGTCTAACCAGAGCATATTAAATCAACACGAAACAGGAAAGCAAGCTCGTCTCACGGCTTTTCCGGCGCCGGGACACTTGGCTGACCCGGGTTGGGATAGTCGCCGTAGGATCGGATGACGGAGGCCGGCGGTCGGAGCTTGCTCCACTCCGCGTCGAATTCATCAAAGGGTTTCGCCTTCCGGAGCCTCTCCGCCCGCCGGGCTTCCCGCGCGGCTCGAGTCCCTTCCGCGTCGAGCCTGAGGGTATTCTCGTCGTAGAGGACGCAATAGACGTTTCGGGCCGCCCACGAGGTCGTCATTCCGTCCCGAAGGTCCTTCAAGACATTCTCAGGGTCCCGTTCGAGGGCGTCCCCGTACCCTGCGCCGCCCCCCACCAGAAAGGCAAAGGTATCCCCGTTTACGACAGGACGGACGCCCATGCAGATATGGTGGAACGACTCCCGGCCTTGTTCCGGGTTCTCTGCGCTGCAGATTTCGTCCAGGCTGTGCGGCATCGCTTGCTTGCCCTCGGACAGGAGGGCCTTGACGTTGCTGCCTTCCACGGTCCGGACAAGGGTGGTGGGAGCGGCGTACCCGCCGAAGATCCCCAGCGTGGAGGGGTACTTCGAGCCGTACCCGAACGCACCCATGGCCACCCAGGGCACGTGGTGCATCATCAGGCTGAAACCCACCCCTGCACCCCCACGGAACTTGCCGTGTCCGTAGGAACTCTTGAAGTAATTACGAATCAAGTACAGGAACGGTCGGTCCGATTCGGTGGTCTCCACGTCGGAGCAGTCGCTCATGGTCGCAAAATAGGCGCCGGCGCCGTCCACTCCGTCCATGTCGGGCCTTGCACCGGCCCCGGTTGCGTTGAGCTCGGGCGTGATGTCTGCCACGGGCTCGTTCCATTGATTCACCCCCCCGAATACGGGGGCGCCGAAGCCCTGGTACCAGGCAGCCACCGCACGCAGGGGATCCAGAGCGTAGCTCATTCGAGCGCCGACCAGGAAGATGCCGTGGGCAAAACAGGTCTGCGTGAAGGGAGCGAGCGATGTGGGCGCTTCCCCCTGGGCATTGATCATCGCATCGTCCGGGAACTCCCAATCCATGGTCTCCAGCAGGCCGTTGTTGGCCGGCAGGTCGTGGAAGAACCATCCGCAGTAGTAGACCATCGCCAGGCCGATGAGACCCTGAAAAAAGGAGTTCATCGGCTTGTCCGGAAGCATGGGCGTGGTGTCCTCGAAGGTGAATTTGAGCGTCTCCCCCTTCTTGGTCACCGTGAGACCGATCTTGGTAAGGCCCGGTTCCGGCCCCACGGTGTCCATGAAACGGGGCTGGCGGAACACGCCGTCGTTCAAAAGGGCCACCTTCTTCTTGGCCGCCTCCGCCGTCACGCTCAGGATCCGCCGAAGCCCCCCCATGAAGAACGAAACGCTCTTCCGGTCGATCTGTTCCACGATGCGCCGTTGGGTGATTCGACAGGCGGCCAGGCGGGCCTTGATGTCGAGGATCAGGGTCCGGGGATCCCGGGTCATGGCGGCAAACATGTTCAGAAGGTCTTCCCGGAGTGTGTAGTTCTCCCCGATCTTCATCGGGGGCACGAGCAGGCCTTCGTCATACTTGGATTCAGAGTTGCTGATCAGCCCTCCCGGTTCTTTGCCGCCCGCTTCCCCGGTGTGGACCACGGCTCCGGTGAAGCAAACCAGCTTGCCGTCATAGAACACGGGCACGCACAGGCCCATGTCGGCTCCGTGTACTCCGCCGTAGAACGGGTCGTTGAAGAAGAAGGAGTCGCCCTCGTTCACGCCCACCGACGGATCGTCGATCCAGTGCTTGACGATGTACTTCACCGGGAGTTGTCCGAGCACTGCATGAAACCAGATCCCTGTTGCCACGACCGCCAGATCGCCCTGGGCTGTGTAGATCCCGAAGGCCACGTCCCCCCAGCGCATCCCGGTGGACGCGCCGAGTTTCATGGTCGTCTCTTTGCCCTCCTGAGCGATCATGCCCATCTTGTGCTGGAAGATCTCGAAATCCACGTCGGCGATCAGGTCTTGTGCCGCCTTCTCGTCGGGGGTCATCGGTTCCGGCTTGAGCCGTTGAACCACTTCCGTGTCCCTGCCGTATGTTCTGCCTAGCATGTTTCCCCTCCGTTATCGGAACAACCCTTATCGTGTCCGTGCACCCGGAACAAGGATACGGACTAGATCCTCTCCAGGATCCCGTTGCGGTACCCGTCCAGAGTGAATCGCCACTCCGGCTCGATCACGTAGGTCGTATCCGGGGCTTCGATCAGGGCCGGACCGACGATGACGTTGCCCGGTTCCAGCTCCCCGAAGGAGAAGACCGGGGTTTCCACGGCGCCCTCTTTGCTGCTCCAGGTCGCCTTGCGCGACGGCAGACGGGCCGCGTCGGGCGGTTCCGGGCCCTTCAACTCGGCCTGATCGACCAACGCATCCGTCGTCTCCACGGAGGCCGTCAGGTAGAAGCACTCCACGTTGATTCCTCCGACCGGGAATGTGGCTTCCGGAGTGTAGATGGCGGAATACTGTTCCGTGAAGGCGTCGCAAATGTCTTTGAAGTCTTCCGGGCGCTGAACGTTCAGATGGGGAGAGACAATTTTGGTCAGGTTGTATTGCATGCCGTATCGCATATCCAGTTCCAGACGGAATCGGACCTCTTCTTCAGGAAATCCTTCGAGGCGGAAGTCGCGCACTGCAAGGTCCATGAGCTCGTTGACCAGGGAGTTGAAATCGTCGTAGTTCTCCGCGTAGGACTGGGTAGCCCACTGAAAGATCTTCAGGGTTCTGGATTTTTCCCAGACCTGCTGGATATTCACCGTGGAGGCCCCGAAGGCCCCGAAGACGGAGGAAGTGCCGGAAACGACCACCTTGTTCACGTGGAGATAGGGGGCGAACCCGCAGGCGTGTGTGGCCCCTGCCCCACCGCACGCGAAGAGGACGAAGTCCCGTGGATCGTGCCCCTTGAGGGCGACCTCGTTGAATACTTCCTGGCCCATTCGGCCGTCCACCAGCCGGCGGATGTGAAGGGCCGCCTCCGTCACATCCACGCCGAGGGGTTCGGCGATCTTCCTTTTGATCACCTCGTGACTCAATTCCGGATCGAGCAGCATCTTACCGCCCAGGTAGTTGTCCGGGTTCAAGTATCCCAGCAGCAGGTCCGCGTCCGTGACCGTTGCCTCTTCGCCGCCCTGGTCGTAACAGGCAGGACCGGGCATGGAGCCCGCCGATTGCGGGCCCACCTCCAGGGCACGTCCCATCAGCTGGTTCACCCAGGCAATCGACCCTCCTCCGGCACCGATGGACTTCACCTCGATGGCAGGGATATTCGTACGCCAGCAGTCGATGACCGGGACAAAATCGTAAGTTTGGAGTCGACCGTCCGTGATTACGCCGATGTCGAAGGATGTGCCTCCCATGTCTGTGAAGATGATGTTCCCGTAACCGTAGCGTCTCCCCAGGGTGAGTGCACCGTGCAGTCCTGCAACGGGTCCGGCGTTGTGTGTCAGGACCGCCCGGGTCCGCGATACCTTCTTCATGCCCCCGGTGCTGTGAACCAGGAGAAGAGGCTTATTGTACCCCCCGTCTCGAAGTTCCACCCCGAGCTTGTTGAGTTCCTGGGACATCACTCCGTGGATGTAGGCATTCACGATGGTCGTGGTGAACCGGGTATACTCGGCCGACTTGGGGGACACGTCGCTCGACAGCATGACCGGCATGGAACCGAGGTAGTCCTCCGGGTATTCCTCTTCGATGATGGACTTGATCCTCCGCTCGTGTGCCGGATTCTGGAACGACCAGAGCAGACAGACCACGAAACCCATCGCGCCCCGGTCGACGAGAACCTGGAGTTTTTCCAGGATCTCCTCCGGATCCAGGGGCCGGATGATGTTGCCGAAGCTGTCGATCCGCTCTTCCACACCGACGACCATGTCCCGGGATATGAGCGGTTCAGGCTTGCGGATCCGGGCGAGGTCCTTGTTCTCTCTCGTGGACTCCCCGTCGGCCCAACTTCGGGCCCTGCCGAGATAGATGGTGTCTTCGAACCCGGCGGTGGTAATCAGTCCGAGTTTGGGACCGGTCCTTTCGATCAATGCGTTGGTCCCGATGGTCGTGCAATAGCGAACCGCGCCGGCCTCGCCCAGGAAATCGGAGAGTCCCTGTTCATTCGACCGGGCGAGTTCCTTCATGCCTCTCATGAAACCCACGGACAGGTCGTAGTGGGTCGTCGGGACCTTGGTCATGGAGGTGCGTCCACCCTCTCGGGCCACGAAAAAGTCTGTGAATGTGCCGCCGATATCGATATTGACTGTCACGCTCATGGTACACCTTTTCGTTCGTTCGGGTTACAAACGCGTGATCTCATCTGCCAGCGTGCGGAAGGCCTCGAGATCGGCGTCCCGGGTAACCGGTCCGATGCTGGTCAGAAAGAAGCCGGGTCCGACTCGTTCGCGATAGAGTCGTTGCCCTTCACCGATAACCTCCATTGCCTTGCCTACGTCGTCCAGGGGTACGCCAAGGCCGACGCCGAGGGCGCCCTGGCCGAGTCCCCAGAGGGCGGAAGGCGATGGAGGCGGATCGCTCTCGGCCGGACCGATGACATAGAGGTCCATGTTGAGTTCTGAAAAGTTGCTCAGGTACTTCGAGTCCACCCCTTGGAGGTAGAGGCCGGAGTACACGTCGTAGTAAGAAGCGATCTTCTTGAGTGTGCCGTAAATGCGGCGATGCGCCGGGGTCGGGCCGGTCCAAGCGGGACTGTCCTCGAGGAAGAACAATGCATCCGGGCGGGTGGCGCAGAAGGCCTCCGCGACTCGAAGGAGCAGCGGTTTCACCTCTCGGGTTCGTTCCGGCCCCTCCTCGGACCCAAAGAGCTGGCTCGCCAGTGTGACCGGACCGGTGAGGGCGACCAGGCAAGCCACTTCAGAACGACACGTCTCGAACAACCTCTGTGCCGCTTCCAATGCGTGTTGGATACGACCGGATTGCTCAGGGGCCTCGTTGAGTTTCCCCTGAAGGGGCATGAGGACCGGCCTGTCCTCTTTCCATGTAACGGGGCAGCCAGAGGCTTCTGCCATGAGAGTGGCATCGAGCCCCACGACCAAGCCGTCAAGGCCGAAAAGCTGGGTGGTCTTCATCAGGCTGTTGGCCCATAGCGTTGGGTCGGAGGTGAGGGTCTCCATCGACATTCCCTCCACCCGGGCCAGCAGTCCCCGGATCAGGGGAACGAAGGCCGGTCTCGTCAACGGCTCCCCGTTCATGAATCCCTTGAATCGTTCTCGGCCGTTCATCCCTTTACATCCCGTGTCGTTTCTTCAGTTCGTCCACGTCCAGTTGGATATCGTGCGTAATCGGATGCCCCGGGGGCAGATACTCGTTCTCGATCAAGACACCGCAGCGGGGGCAGTAGAATTCCAGAATGCGACAGAAATCCGGATCTGGGCAGAAACTGTAACCCTCCCCCTCCACCATGGGAGGGTGGACCTCCTCCAGGGGCCTCTCGGCCACCACACAGCCCTTCTTGTAGTTCTCGCGGGCACTGATCAGTGCATGGTCGCACCGATGGCAGATCCAGTTTTCCTGGTCCAGGTCGATCTCCAGGCACTCCGTTATCCGGACCTTCATCTCCCGGAACCCTCCTCTATGACCGCGTTGTTGTAACGATCCACACGCATTCCCCACCCGGGAGGGATCAGGAGCGTGGTCTGGTCGGATTCGATCAATGCCGGGCCGACAAGGCTGTGACCGTTCGAAAGAAGCGATCGATCGTACACAGGTGTCGACTGTGTCCCGTCTTCCTCGTCCAGCATGAGACTGCGACTGCCTTTTACCGCTTCTTCCACCCCCACCGAGGCCGATGGGAGTTCCGGCATCTCGTAATGCTCTACCTTGGCCCGTGCGATCAAACAGACCATGGTGATCGTCAGACTCCCGTGCGACCCGTTTCCATCAACGGATTCACGGGCCTTGGAGATCACCTCTTCGATCCCCTCGGGTCGTCGGAAGAAGTCCGCCTCTGCCCCTAACCTCACCTCCGGCCCATCCTCCCCTTGCCGAACAAACAACTCCAGGCCCAGTTCCACTTGATCGGAAGAGAAACCCTCTCCGCGCATGTCGCGATTCGCCCGCTTCTCCATCCCTTCCACCGCATGCTCGAGGGTATGGAAATCGGTGCTTTCCTCCATGGGCAGATCAATGCGGGATTCATATCGATGGCCAACGTCCATACCGGAAGCCGAGAAGGCGGAGAAGACGGCAGAGAAGGGTGTGACCACGATCCTCTTCAGGTCGGCGGCCGATGCCATGTGACAGCAGTGGGCGGGACCGGCTCCCCCGTAGACGACGAGAAGCGGCTCGTCTTCGCCCCCCATTCGTTCCCGAAGTCTTCGGATTTCGGCGCCCATTGCCGCGTCGATCCGGGACTTGATGTTCAATGCGGCGGCTTCCACGGAAAGCCCGAGCGGGTCGGCCACCTTCTTCTTCAGAACGTCGCGAGCCTTTTCGAGATCGAGTTGCATGACCCCGCCGAGGAAGTATGCGGGATCCAGGATCCCGAGGACGAGGTCTGCGTCCGTTACCGTGGGATCACCCCCCCCTAGGCCGAAACAGACCGGGCCGGGCAAGGCCCCGGCAGACTGGGGACCGACCTGCAGTTTCCCGTCCACCACCGAGGCGATCGACCCGCCGCCGGCTCCGACGGCGCGGATCTCCATCATCGGAACGTTGACCGTGAACCCTTCGATATCGGGACGCAGAGAATAGCTCGCCTGCCCGTCACGAACGTATCCGAGGTCAAAGGATGTTCCACCCATGTCCGCCGAAATCAGGCCCCCCTTGCCGTAGAGTTGCCCCGCCGTGCGTGCTCCCAGCAAGCCGGCGGCCGGCCCCGAATTGTAGGTGTGGATCGCTCGCGTCTTGGCCACCCGGGCCACGGCGGCGTTGTTGTGAACGATGAAAAGGCTCTTGCGATAGAGCTTCTGACGAAGGTCCTCGCCTGCCTTGTACAGCAGTCTGGCCAGTTTGCCGTGGATGTAGGCGTTGAGCACGGCCGCATTGATTCGTTCCGCCCGCCCGGAGCGCCGGGAGATGTCTGCAGACAGGAACACGGGGACGGAGCCGAGATAGTCCCGGGGGTACTCCTGCTTGACCGTTTCACGAACGAGCCGCTCGTTTTCCGGGTTGAACTCGGAATGGGTGAAGGCTACGACGAGGCAGCGGGCGCCGCGGTCGATCAGGGTCTGGGCCGAGGCCAGCAACGTCTTTCCACTCGGTCGCTTGACCACCTCACCGGACCGAGTGACTTCCTCCTCCACCCCGAGAACCATTTCCGACGAGAGCAGCGGTGCCTTTCCGTCCCCGCCGTGTGTGGGCGCGAGATCCTCACAGCCTGCGGTGACAAGAAGACCCAGGCGACTGCCGTCCCTCTGGATGATCGTGTTCGTCCCGATCGTGTTGGAGAACCGAATGACCTCTGTTTCGTAGAGCAGGTCCTCCACCGGGATCCCCAACCGGTCGGCGCCTGCCTCGATACAATTCAGGAAACAGACGGTGAGGTCATGCGGCGTGGTCGGTACCTTGACGGATGCAGTCCTGTCTCCGAAGACGAAGACGCCGTCCGTGAAGGTGCCCCCTGTATCGATATCAATCGTATGACCCATAGAATGTACCCTCCTGTCTCACTCTGTGAGGGTGCTCGTTGTCCGGGCATGCCTCCTCCAACGGAATCGGTTGCTTTCCGAGACCCATTCCGGCTGAAAGTGCAGATTCTGGGAGCAGACGGGCGGAAGCCAAAATAGAGATCGCAATCAAGAAGCAATATCCGGATCAAAATATAAAGTAAATTCTGAGGAAAACAATATAAGTATCTGTAATATATAGTAATAATTGAGGGGTCAAAGCGCGTTGCCTTGACCCCCCTCTGGACTCGCGTGGTGGGCGATACTGGATTTGAACCAGTGACTTCCACCGTGTGAAGATGGCACTCTACCCCTGAGTTAATCGCCCGTTCGGCTTGGTGCGCCTCGTCATCTTGTCCTCGGCGGTCAGGCACCGGATCCGGCCGGATGCTTCGCTACCGGGACTCGATTTCGTGAACCCAGGAATATTAGCAAAAATAGCGATGTACGACAAGTGGGTTCGGGCGAAAGCAGGCGCTCGTACGGGGTTTGAAGAGGTGTATCCGTCATGTGGGCAGTTTGAATTGCGCAATGCGTGTGTGTTCCTTGCCCGGACTATGGATCGTCCTCGTCCTCGAAGCCGAGGACCCTAGGCAAGGACGGGTACGCACGAGGGCACGGGCACGACAATTGCGCCAGAGACCGACCCATGAGCCCTTGTCCGCCTGATCTGCATCCAATCTTACCGGATGTGAAGAACACGCTCCCGCTCCAGTGAGGTACATTCCCAGTGAGTCACCCCGAAGAACCCCTGTCCAACGATCCGGGTTTCGGTCGGGTCGCCGGCAAAGGCCTCTACGATCCCGCTTTCGAACACGACAGCTGCGGCGTAGGGTTTATCGCACGCCTGGACGCTCGGGCGGAGTACGAAGTCATCCGTGACGCCGTGGAAATCCTGGTGAACCTGGAACATCGGGGCGCCATCGGCGGAGACAAGGCCACAGGAGACGGGGCCGGTCTGTTGGTGCAGATTCCGGACGCCCTGTTCCAGGAGACGTGCCGGGAATCGGGATTCAGCCTGCCGGAAAAAGGAGCCTATGGGGTGGGCATGGTCTTCCTGCCCAGGGACGACGCCCTCGCTCGACAGGCCGTGCGCACATTCGAGAATGTCTGCGAGCAGGAAAGATGCCCGGTGCTGGGGTGGCGGAAGGTCCCGGTCGATGCGGACACGCTCGGGGAATTCGCCAAGGCCGGACAGCCCGAAGTTCGGCAGGTCTTCTTGTCCCGAGGAAGGCTCGATCCCGAGGCGTTCGAACGAAAACTGTATGTGATCCGCCGCCTCACGGAGAAGACACTCGTTGGAGGGGGCGACGATCCGAGCCCATTCTATGTCGCGAGTCTCTCAGGACGGACGCTTGCGTACAAGGGAATGCTCGTGGGGACGCAGCTGGCCGACTTCTTTCCGGACCTCCGGGACGAGCGGTTCCAGAGCGCCTTTGCGGTGGTTCATCAACGGTACAGCACAAACACCTTCCCGAGCTGGCGCCTGGCCCAGCCGTTCCGTTTCCTGGCCCACAACGGCGAGATCAACACCCTCCGAGGCAACGTGAACAGGATGCGGGCAAGGGAGGCGATCCTGGAGTCAGGCCTCTTCGGTGAGGACATAGAGAAGATCAAGCCTGTTATCGACGAGGACGGGAGTGATTCGGCCATGCTGGACAACGCCCTGGAACTCCTCGTGTTGGGCGGCCGGTCCCTACCCCACGCGATGATGATGCTTGTGCCGGAGGCCTGGGGAAGCATGTTCTTGATGGGACAGGACCAGCGAGCCTTCTACGAGTATCACGCTGCGTTCATGGAGCCCTGGGACGGCCCCGCAGCCCTCGCCTTTACCGACGGCCGCTACGTCGGGGCCGCCCTCGATCGAAACGGGCTGCGTCCGGCCCGATACACGGTCACCCGTGACGGCAGGGTGATCCTGGCCTCGGAGACCGGTGTGCTGGAAGTCCCTGCGGACCGAATCCTAAGCAGAGGAAGGCTCAGGCCCGGCAGGATGCTCCTGGTTGATCTGGAGCAGAAGCGGCTCATCCCGGACAATCAGATCAAGGCCACCATCTCGAGGCAACAGCCTTACCGCCACTGGGTCATGGAAAACAGGATCGGCTTGAGGGGCCTCCTGATGCCTTCCCACCCCCCGAGCGAAGACCCGAAGGTCCTCGTCCGGAAACAGCACGCCTTCGGGTATACGGAAGAGCAGCTCAGCATGATTCTGAGCCCCATGGCGTCCCGGGGCCAGGAGGCGGTCGGTTCCATGGGCAACGACGCCGCCCTCGCGGTCCTGTCCGACCGACCTCAATTGCTTTTCGACTATTTCAAGCAACTCTTTGCACAGGTCACGAACCCGGCGATTGATCCCTTGCGGGAGGAGCTCGTCATGTCCCTCATGGGGTTCGTGGGTCGTCAGAGGAATCTTCTCGCCGAAACCCCGGAGCACTGCCGCCAACTCAAGCTCCACCATCCGATCCTGACCCCGGAGGACATGCATCGACTGAGGTATGCCGACCATCCGGACATCGTCAGTGCGGACGTCGACATCCTCTTCCCTTCCGGCGGCGACGGGGCCGCTCTGGAAGAGGCTCTGGTCTCGGTATTCGAACGGGCGGAACAGGCCATCGGAGCGGGGGCCACGCTGTTGATTCTCAGTGACCGGAGGGTAGACGCAGACCGGACACCGATCCCGGTCCTGCTCGCCACCTCCGGGCTTCACCACCATCTTATCCGCAGGGGGCTGCGCACCCGCGCCGGCATCATTCTGGAGACCGGAGAAACACGGGAGGTCATGCACTTTGCGCTCCTGATGGCTTACGGCGCCAACGCGATCTGTCCCTACCTTGCCCTGGCTACGGTGAGGCATCTTTCCGAGGAAGGACTCCTGGAGACATCGCCTTCCCCGGAGGAAGCCCTGGATTCCTACATCACGGCGGTGAAGAAGGGGTTGCTCAAGACCTTGAGTCGGATGGGGATCTCGACCATTCGAAGTTTTCACGGAGCACAGATCTTTGAAGCCGTGGGCCTTGGGTCGGGCCTGGTGGAGAAGTATTTCACAGGAACGGCTTCACGGGTGGGAGGTATCGGCCTGGACGAGATTGCGGAGGAGGCCGGCTGCCGGCACCGAAAGGCCTTCCCGCGCACCGGATCCCCATCCCGGCTCCTGGACTTGGGCGGGGCGTACAACAATCGAGTGGACGGAGAAAAACACCTGCTCACAGCGGAGGCCATCTACAAGCTCCAGCAAGCCTGCTGGACGGACGATTACAGGGTTTTCAAGGAATACTCCCGGATCATTGACAACCAGTCGAGCGTGGGTGTCACGCTGCGGAGCCTGCTCGGTTTTCAGAAGGCCGAACCGATTTCCTTGGAGGAAGTCGAACCGGTGGAGGATGTTGTCTCCCGGTTCACCACCGGGGCCATGTCCCTCGGCTCCATCTCCAGGGAAACCCACGAGACGATCGCTATCGCCATGAACCGCCTTGGGGCGAGAAGCAACTCCGGTGAGGGCGGGGAAGACCCGAGGCGCTACACACCCCTGCCCGGAGGCGACAGCAGCCGGTCACGAACCAAACAGGTGGCTTCCGGCCGCTTCGGGGTTACCATCGAGTACCTGGTGAACGCGGATGAGTTGCAGATCAAGATCGCCCAGGGCGCAAAGCCGGGCGAAGGCGGACAACTTCCGGGCCACAAGGTCAGCGAAGAGATCGGCGGTGTCCGCCACACAACCCCCGGCGTGACCCTTATCTCCCCCCCACCGCACCACGATATCTATTCGATCGAGGACATCGCCCAGCTGATCTTCGACCTGAAGATGGCCAACCCGAAGGCGCGCGTCTCGGTCAAGCTCGTCTCCGAGGCCGGGGTTGGGACCATCGCTGCCGGGGTGGCCAAGGCAAAGGCGGACATGGTTCTCATCGCGGGCCACGACGGGGGAACGGGCGCCTCCCCCCTCACGGCCATAAAGCGAACGGGACTTCCCTGGGAGCTCGGGTTGGCTGAGACGCAGCAGACCCTCGTGCGCAACCGTCTTCGGGATCGGATTCGCGTTCAGGTGGACGGCCAGCTCAGGACGGGTCGGGATCTGGCGATTGCAGCCCTTCTCGGAGCGGAGGAGTTCGGCTTCGGCACGATCACCCTCGTGACCCTCGGATGTGTGATGATGCGCAAATGCCACCTGAACACCTGCCCGGTCGGTATCGCGACCCAGGACGAGACGTTGCGAAGCCGCTTCCCCGGCAAGCCGGAGCATGTTGAGCGCTTCATGCGGTTCATTGCACAAGAGTTTCGTGAATGGATGGCAGAGCTCGGTTTCCGGACGGTGGATGAGATGGTCGGCCGGGTGGACCGACTCGTGACCCAACCGGCTGCGGACCAGAAGAAGGCCGGGCGTCTCGACCTCCGCGGCGTCATCGCCCCTCCGCACGAAGATTCCGCGTCCGGGACTCCGGTCCGTTGTGTTCTGAGCCAGGAACACGAGATCCACGAGGCCCTCGACAGCGAGCTTCTCGAGAGGATTGGACCGGCCCTGGACAAAAAGGAGCCGGTCGGCATCGAGATGCCGATTCGAAACGTCCACCGCAGCATCGGGGCTACCTTGAGCGGAGAGATTGCCCGCCGCTACGGCCTGGAGGGCCTGCCGCCGGAAGCGATCACCCTCTCGCTGGCGGGTTCGGCCGGGCAGAGTCTGGGCGCTTTTCTTGCAGCAGGGGTGACCCTTCGGGTGGAAGGGGATGCGAACGACTATGCGGGCAAAGGGCTTTCCGGTGGTAAGATCATCCTCGTGCCCCCCGGGTCGGCAGGATTCGATCCAAGCTCGAATGTAATCGTGGGCAACGTCGTCCTCTACGGGGCCGTTCGAGGGGAGGCGTACATTTACGGCCTGGCGGGCGAGCGCTTCGCCATCCGAAACAGCGGGGCCAGGGCGGTGGTGGAGGGGATCGGCGACCACGGTTGTGAATACATGACAGGCGGAGTGGTCGTGGTCCTGGGTACGACCGGGTACAACTTTGCCGCCGGCATGACCGGAGGCGTCGCTTACGTGTTTAACGAATCCGGGGCCTTCGACACCCGATGCAACCTGGACACCGTCGACCTGGAAAGCGTCTGGACCGAAGAGGACCAGCAGGAGCTCAGGACCTTGATCGAGGCCCACGTGCACCACACGGGGAGCCTGCGGGCACGTAGGATTCTGGACAACTGGGAGGCCTGCCTTCCTTCCTTCGTGAAGGTGATGCCGATCGATTACAGGCAATCTCTCGAGCGCATGAGACTCCAGGAAGACCGGGACGACGAAACGGTCTCGGCGACAGAAGAGGTCTATCATGGGTAAACCCACGGGATTCATGATCTACGAGCGGCAGGATCCGTCCAAACGGCCCGTGAACGACCGTATCCGCGATTATCGTGAATTCGCTGCACCGCTGACGGACGCTGAGCTCGAGAGCCAGGCCGCACGCTGCATGGACTGCGGCATCCCCTTCTGTCACGTCTACGGATGTCCGGTGAAGAACCTGATTCCGAACTGGAACGACATGGTATACAGGAAGAAAGGGCGGCGTGCCCTGGACCTGTTGCATGCCACGAACAACCTTCCCGAGATCACCGGAAGGGTCTGCCCCGCCCCTTGCGAGCCGGCCTGCACCCTTGCCATCAACCAGCCGGCGGTCACGATCAAACAGATCGAGCTCCAGCTCGTGGAACGCGGATGGGAGGAAGGATGGATCCAGCCGGAACCGGCCCCTCTGAAATCGGGAAAGAGGGTCGCCGTCGCCGGGTCCGGCCCTGCAGGCCTTGCCGCTGCCCAGCAGCTTGCCCGCCGGGGCCATGAAGTCGTGGTCTTCGAGAGATCGGACCGCGTGGGCGGTTTGCTGCGATACGGGATTCCGGACTTCAAGATGGAGAAGTGGGTGATCGACCGGCGGGTCGAGCAGATGGTGGCGGAAGGGGTCGTCTTCGAGACCGGCGTAGAGGCGGGGGTCGACATTTCCGGGCGATACATGCAACGTACGTTCGATGCGATCTTACTGGCCACCGGAGCCGGTGTTCCGCGAGACCTGGATGTCCCCGGCAGGGACCTGATGGGCATCCGGTTCGCCATGGATTTCCTCGTGCAGCAAAACCGGCGGAATTCCGGAGAGCCTGCCCCGACGGGAGAGGAGATTCTCGCACAGCGGAAGAACGTGGTGGTGATCGGAGGCGGGGATACGGGTTCGGACTGTATCGGCACGGCACGGCGGCAGGGAGCGAACGAAATCGTCCAGATCGAAATCCTGTCCCAGCCTCCCCCGCAGAGAACGCCGGACAACCCCTGGCCCACGTGGCCGCACGTCCTGGCGACTTCCTCCTCCCAGGAGGAAGGGTGCAGACGACTCTGGGACGTTGCCACGAAGGCGTTCGCCGGGGAGGAGGGGGCGGTAAGGAAGCTTCAATGTGTACGACTGGACTGGTCGGAACCGGACGAGCAGGGCCGGCGGACATGCAGGGAGATCGCAGGCTCCGAGTTTGAGATCGAGGCGGAACTCGTCTTGCTCGCCATGGGCTTCGTTCACCTGGAACACGGCCCCTTGGTGGAGGGACTCGAGCTGGACAGGGACGGGCGCGGGAACCTGCAGGTGGCCTCCAACTTCATGACATCTGTTCCGGGTGTTTTTGCCGCAGGGGACTCTATGATGGGGGCGTCACTCGTGGTGCGCGCGATCGATTCCGGACGTCTTGCTGCGGCGGCGGTGGATTCTTATCTGTCCTAGCGCGACGGGAAGCTGTCGCTGTGTTTGCTGGGCAGGCTTCGAGTCCTTTGGTGCTGGCCGGGGTTCCCTCTCCGATTTGCTTGGGCTCCGTCTCTCCCTCCCCCGAAGTCGCCCGGCACAAATCTCCGAGGGAACCCCGGGCAGCACCAAACGGCAAGATTTCGCTGGAAACACAGCGGTCTTTCCAAGCCAACTCACTCGGCTTGCAGGACTGGGGATTCTAACAGAGGATGGAATTCGTACAATATTCGGATCAGGTCAGGCGTCGTGATTCGCGGCCTTCCGTGCCAGACGCCTGCGCTTGCGCATGCGTTGCGCCTCTGCGAAGGAAAGGCGGTTTCGCCAGCCGCGCATGTTCGCCTGGTACTGGTTCTTGAAGTTTTCGAACAGGCTTCTCTGCTGAGCGTTGGTGACGAGCTTCTGGCGTTCCAGCAGTGCGGTGATGGTCGCCTCCATCTCGCGCATTGCCTTGATTTCGCTCGCAGCCAGCCTCTTTCCGACGCGGCGGACCGCGATTTCCTTCTCCTTCGTGAAATGGAGTCGCTGGAACATCTTTCTGATCTGATCCAGGTCTCTCTTGGCTTCGATGTACAGATCCGGCATGATGCCTTCCCATGCCCCAGGGGACGCTATGCCACTGGGCTTGGTTCGAGCCGTATGGATCCGATGAGTTCCTTCACATCCTGGATCCCGTGCCTCTCGAGGTACCGTCCTATGCCTTCCGTGACCTCGATGCACGCGGCAGGGTTTCTGAAGTGCGCTGTGCCCACCTGGACAGCGGATGCACCCGCGATCAGGAATTCCACCGCATCCTCACCGTCCAGAATCCCTCCCACGCCGATGACGGGGATCCGGACCTTCTGCGCGGCCTCCCACACCATACGGAGGGCAACGGGCTTGATGGCCGGTCCGGACAGCCCGCCCACAACCGTGGCAAGGTGGGGCCTCCTGGATTCCAAATCGATGGACATGCCGCGAATCGTGTTGATCAGAGTCAATCCGTCCGCCCCGCCCGCTTCTGCCCGTCTGGCCATATCTACTATATCGGAGACGTTCGGTGACAACTTGATGATCAAGGGCTTTTCCGTTCTTTCCCGGAGGAAACCCACGAGCTTCTCCAGCATGTCCGGATCGGAACCGAAGGCTATCCCCCCCTTGCGGACGTTCGGACAGGAAACGTTCACCTCGAACCCGTCGATACCCTCCTGCCGGCTCATCCGATCGACGAGCTTCCCGTACTCCTCCTCGGATTCGCCGAGGATGTTCACGATGACGAAGGTCTCATGTTCTCTCAGCCTGGGCAACGTCTCCGCCAGGAACGCCTCCATCCCGATGTTCTCGAGCCCGATGGCGTTCAGCATTCCCCCGGAGGTCTCCACGATTCGGGGCGGCGGGTTCCCCGGTCTGGGCTCGAGGGAGATTCCCTTGACCACGAGGGCGCCCAGACGGGAGAGGTCGAGGTAGGGGGTCAGCTCGAGGCCGTATCCGCAGGTTCCCGATGCGGTCATCACGGGCGTCTTCAAGGTAAGCCCTGCGATGGAAACGGACGTGTCGATATTTGTCAATGCTTCTTCCCTCGGTTATTCCTCTATGGCCTCCCAGCAAATCTCTTCGGAGGCGAACACCGGTCCCTGGGTGCATACCTTGCGGTACTTGATCTGCTGCGGGTCGTCATCCCCCTTGAAAGGGATTACGCAACCCTGACAGACCCCGTATCCGCAGGCCATCCGGGACTCCATCGAGAATTGTGACCTCATGCCGAGGCCCTTCATTTTTTCCGCCACGGCCCTGAGCATGGCCATGGGGCCGCAGACAAACGATTCCATCGCGGCCGTGGGGAGATTTTCTGCGCCACGCAGGGTCGTTGAGAGCAGATCCAGGACCGTCCCTTCCACCCCGCGCTTCCCGTCTTCCGTGGCAATACGGATGAGAAGCCCCTCTTTGTCCAGGGAGTCCAGGGGGACGATTTCTTCGTGAGACCTTGCGCCGTAAAGCAGGGTCGTCGGGGCTGTTTGTCGCCCGAGGAGGTGGAGGAGGAGGAAATGAACGGAAGCGAAGCCGATCCCTCCTGCCACTACGATGGATGTCACAGAAGGATCGGGCAGGGCAAATCCGTTCCCCAGCGGTCCGAGAACCCTGAGCAGATCTCCTGATCTCATGCCGGAGAGAAGCCCCGTGCCCTTCCCTACCCTTCTGTACAGGATCTCGACGCATTGCCCCTCCACGTTGAAGACGGCAAAAGGCCTGGGGAGGAGAGGATCGTGGGTGGGTGGAATCGACAGCATCACGAACTGACCGGGTTGAGCCTCGGCGGCCAGCCCGGGGGCGACGAAGGCCATCCGGAAGATGCCGGGAACGATTTCTCGGTTCGAGAGAATGGGAATGAGGGCGGTATGGGTGTTCTGGGGAGTCAGTGGCAAACGCCCCTCCGTTGCATGATCAGGGCATCCTCGCCCGTATCGGCATAGTATCTCTTGCGAACTCCACACACCTTGAACCCGTATTTTTTGTAGAGAGAGATGGCGCCTTCGTTTGATACGCGGACTTCGAGGAAGTAGTGCTGGATCCCTTCACCTTGACAGACCTCGAGGAGGTGGTCGATCATCTGGGCGGCATGACCCATGCGCCGAAACGAGGGATGTACCGCCACATTCAGGATATGGCACTCATCCAGTGTGCGCCAGGAGCAGACGTAGCCAATCACAAAGGGGGGATCCCACTGGCCAAGGACCAGCGGATTGGCATGGGGGGCTCTTATTTCACTCTGGAAGGCCCGCCGGCTCCATGGGGTTCGATACGAGGCCTGCTCGATGGCAAGGATCTCTTCGAGGTCCTTCTCGTTCATCCTTCGAATCGAGAAAAGCATGCGATCTTCCCGGCCGTTCCTTCGTCTCGATTCAGTCTTTTTTCCGAGTATCCTCATTCCAACTGGACTGGTATCCGAAGATCGTGGAAAACGGTTCGCGCTGTACCACCCAGAAGCAGGGCCTCATCAGTCCGTAGTCGAGGAGAACGCCGACTGGATGCAGGATGTAGGCGGAGATCCGGACCGGGTTCCCAGCCTTCTTCGGATCGTACCGGTCGGCTTCCGCGTCTCCCGCCGTTACCGTGAAGGTGACAATCCCGACCACGGCAACGAGACAGAAGGTTTTCAACGCCCAAGCACCAATCCTTCGAGCAGGTCTGCGAAACGGGTTCTTCATGGCCTTCTCCTCCTTTTTTCAAGAGAGGTGACAGCATTCCTCTTATCATAGGGGCGAAGACGGAAAGCGTCAATGCCGCCCGGGTTCGGGGCTGAGCCCGATCGTCCTTCCTTACTCCGCGTCAGGGGGGTCCGCATTCTGAGGCACACCCCCTTCTTGGGAGGAATCGGGTTTCTCCGCTTGCACAGCGTCGAGCGAGGAGGTGAGCCTGGCGATGTTCGCTTGGGCTTCCCCGGCCCTCGGATGTTGTGGGTGGTCGGTCAGAAGCGTACGATACGCATCGATTGCTTCTTGGGCCTCCCCCAGCCTCTCGTAACAACGGGCCATGCCGAGGTAGGCCCATCCCTGCACATTGGTCAGGGATGACTTGCTGAGTTCCTCGTAACAGATCGCGGCCTGCGCAAAGTCCTCTTTTGCTTCGTGCGCATAGGCGAGCCCTTCCCGTGCCATCGCTTTCAACTCCGGCTTGCGGTTCGCCTTCTTCAAGAAGGCCTCGTAGATGTCGATGGCCGCATCGAAGTCCCCTTCTTCGTAGTGGCGCTGGCCGAGAAGAATCATCGCGATCTTGCCGGCCTCTGTCCGTTTGTAGTTGTCGACCACATCCTGGAGCAGCGCGAGCGCCCGGGCCGCCGCTTCGGGATCGGCCTTCCCTTCGGGCGGAACGGGTTGTCCTGCCTGCGCTTCGGGAGAAATCGGTTGCAGGAGAGCCTGCGCCTGGGCGAGCAATCGGGATGCCTGTGCCTCCTTCCTGTTCGAATAGGCACTCACAGCCCAGACCAACAGGCCCAGGGCAACGACGGATGCCACGCCGATGATGATTTCCCGCGTGTGAGCCTGCGCAAACTCGATTGCACGGGCCGAGAAGGTGATGAACTCATCGGGTTGTTTGATGTCTTTTCGCGTGATTCTCTTCGTGGTGGCCATGAAACCGTGTCCTTTTCGCTTGAGAGGCTAGTAGGCGTCGAGATAGTCCACAACCGCATCGAGGTCCATGGTGTGCGCAAAGAGGGGTGAATCGGTCACTCGATGGGCAAGAGACAGGTACATCTGCTCGGCAATCTTTCGAAAATCGGCATCCACCTTCTTCGGGCCTCGGCCCAGTCGTGACTTGAGTTGGTTGCGGACCGAGCCGGAGAGAGGGCCCTCGTCCTTGATCTCCTCCATGGCTTGGTGAAAGCGTGGGTCCTCCCGCTTGTAGTATTGCCGCAGAGGCTCCTTGCTCAAGTGCGTGCCCTTGAAGGTGATTCGAAGCTCGTCGGGCGTGATCGAATCGGCGAGCAGAATGTCCGAGTTCGTCTTCACGAACTCAAACTTCCCGTCCCAGAGATCCAGCCCCTTTTCGAGGAAGAGATCGAGAAGAAAAAATGCGATAAGCAGTGACATGTCGGCAAGCTCGCGGAACTGGTCCCCGGTGAGACCGCAGAAGTTCAGGGCCTCTTCGAGCCGGAGGTGCCGGTCCATGGGCTCGAGCTTGCTGAAGAACTCGAGGACGGGCCTGGGCAACCATTCCCCCTCTTTCGGGATCGATTCCAGACCGATTTCCCGCCCGTAGCCGGGTTGCTTCCTGAGACGCTCCAGCAGGGAACTGCCCTTGGGCACACCGAACCGGAAGACGTTCTCCAGGGGGATCAGAAACTGGGGTCGTTCGGGGTGAAACGCGCTGGAGTCCCAGACAACCTTTCCGTCCATGGAAACCTGTGTGGGCGGCACGACCGGAACCGCCCGGACGAGCAGCTTGCTGGAGGGGGCCCGGAGCTTGTCGAAACGGACGCACTTCCCGCTTTCGTCGATAAGTCCCAGGTAGTGGGTGGCCAGGCCCTGGGACACGAGTCGCCTGCACGCCGTGCTCTTTCTCAGACGATCCTTTGCCGGCTTGCCTCCGGCGCGTTCCCAGACCCGTTCCCGGCGAAAGAGGGCCTTCCAGGCGGCAGGGTTTTCCATGGCCTCGAAGAGGTACGCGCTCATCATGGCGATGGCGGACCCTTTCCCGCGGATTCGATCCGGCATTTTGCCGTAATCGAACACGGAATAATCGTCCGTGAATTCGAATGCGTACCGTCCGGGACTCCTCTTCTTCGGTTCCTGGATCATCCGGATGTTCTTAACGGATCCTTTGTAGACGAGGGGGTAAGCCTTCTGAGTCATGCTCGTTCCTCTTCGAGTACTTTGTGATGGAGATTCCGTCAGAACGCGAAGGGTGCGTCTGCCGAGAAATCAGGAACCCCCACATGGGCCGCGGCCGGTTCCTGGTACCAGAGCCTGGTGAAGCCCAATGCCTGGGCAAAATCCAACACCTCTTCGTACTCCTCTTCTTCCAGTGTGCGGTCCAGGGGCGGGCACTGTGTCGCCTTGTGCAACGGTACGTACTGTGCCATCAGGCTCACACACAACTCGGTCGAAAACTCGCGCTTCAGGTGAAGCAAGGAGGCCTTGGCCCCCTCGATTCCCTCGGGCAGGATGAGGATGCGGACCATGAGGCCCCGGGTTGCCAACCCCGATTCAGGGTCCTCCTGCAGATGGCCCACTTGGGAGAACATGATCCGGAGCGCCTCGCGGTTGACTCTGCCGTATTCCGGGATGCCCGAGAAGCGTTCCGCATGGGCGTCGTTCGCGTACTTCACGTCGGGCAGATAGATATCCACCTTGCCCTCCATCCAGGACAGGGCCTCGGGTGTGTCGTAGCCGTGGGTGTTGTACACGACAGGGATTACCAATCCTTGCCCTTTCGCGGCTTCGACGGCGAGGGCGATCTGGGGGGCGTAATGGGTCGGCGAGACCAGGTTCACGTTGTGACAACCCGTTGCCTGGAGATCAAGCATGATCTCCGCGAGTCTCGCGACCGTGATTTCCTCTCCCTCCCCGAGCTGGCTGACCGAAAAGTTCTGACAGAAGAGGCACCGCATGGAGCAGCCGGTGAAGAACACGGTGCCGGAGCCCCGTGTTCCGACGAGAGGAGGCTCCTCGCCCAAGTGCGAAAGCCAACGGGCCACCTTCGGGAGTCTGCCCGCCTCGCAGGCACCTCGCGCACCTGCAGCGCGGTCGGCCCCGCACCTGCGCCCGCACAGGATACATCGTTGAAGGGTGGACTCCAGCTTTTCGGTTCCGTTTCTTTCCATGCCCTGCGTCAACTCGCTCTCCCGTGTTGTCGGGTGTTGTGCATACTACTTACAACACTCGACCTCACGTTTTCAACCCGCCGGCAGAGGAGGCTTTCTTCCGGGTTCGGCCCATCTCCACCAGACCGTCCAGCAGGTGGGAGAGGAAGAGATGGTTCAGGGCCTTTGTGGCCTTCCGGCTGCGCCGGAGTATGCTCAACAACTCCACGAGCTTGCTCGGGTGTGAGACCACGTGGGGAATCAACTTCCCGAATTGTCTCTTCCGGTACCAGCGAAAGACCGGCATGATGTCCGGCAGGGAGAAGGAGGCTTCGTCGAGTACGATCCGCACCACGACGAACGGAACAGAGGCCTGCTCCGCGAGTTCGGCGATCACCGCGCTCTCCATCTCCACGCTGTCGGCTTCGTATTCGAGCCCCAATGCATGCTTCTCGGCGCCGGACACGATGACGCGGTCCGCAGTGATCATGCGGCCCGTGTGAATCTGCCACGGGCCACGCCGAATCCGCTGCAGAACCTGCTCCCGGAGAATCGGGTCCGGCCGAAATCGTACTTCAGGCAGCGGCGGAACCGACCGGACCTCGTCCGGCACGAGGATATCCCCGAGCCTGCATTTGTCCTGCAGGCCTCCGGCGTAACCGGTGGACACGATTCCTCGATAGGGATGCCCCGAAAGGAAGGGGGCAAGGCCTTCCCTCGCCCTTTTCGGTCCCACGTCGGTCCGAACGAGAAGAAGGGGCTGCCCTTTCCAATCGGCCTCCCAGGCGTTGTTGCGTCTCTCCGCCGCAATCTGCCGGGCCTTCACGCCGGCCCGGATTCCTGCAATCTCCTGTTCCACTGCGGCGGCGATCAACCACCCCTGATCTTCTCGCCTCATGGTTCGTTTGTCTTTGTTTTGGGGTGCTGTGCAATCCTGTCGAGTATGCCGTTCAGAAAGCGCCTTGTTTCCCGCGTTCCGTACAGCTTGCCGAGTTCGATCGCCTCGTTGATGCTGACCTTTGGTGGAATATCGTCACAGAAGAGGAGTTCGTACACGGCAATGCGGAGGAGATTCCGGTCGATCAGGTTCATCCGGGAGACGCTCCAATGGTCCGCGTGACCCCCGATGACTTCATCAATCGGTTCCTTCCGGTCCAGGACGCCCTCAAGGATCGTATGGGCGTGGCTTGCGCTCGACGGCCACCCGTCCTTCTCGTAGAGGTATTCAGAGACCTCCTCGTCCCATTGGCCCGTGAGATCCATGGCATACAACGCCTGGAGGGCCATCTCTCTTGCTTTTCTGCGAACACCCATCTACAGATCCCGGTGGGCGCTACTGGATCGCCTTGAGCAGGTTCACGAGCTCGATAGCAGACTCCGCCGCTTCCCATCCCTTGTTGCCCATCTTCGTTCCGGCGCGTTCGATGGCCTGCTCCAGGGTGTCGGTCGTAATCACCCCGAAGGTAATCGGGACCCCGGTCTCAAGGCCGGCCTGTGCCACCCCCTTGGTCACCTCGGCGCTGAGAACATCGAAGTGAATGGTGCCGCCCCGGATCAGAGCGCCCAGACAAATCACCGCATCGAAACGGCCGGAAGAAGCCATCCGCTTCGCCAGGAGAGGAATCTCGAAAGACCCGGGCACCCGGACGATCTCGAGGTTTTCCTCTTTTCCGCCATGCCGTAGAAGGGCGTCCAGCGCGCCTTCCAACAACCGTTCCGTAATGAAATTGTTGAACCGACTCACAACGAGCCCAAACCGGAACCCTTTCGCATTCAAGACGCCTTCCTGGATCTTTGGCATGATGGTTCTCCCGCATTTTGTTTGTGCTTCGCTTCTCGAAGCCCCTTCTTCCGACCTATCCCTTCACAAAACCGAATCTTGCCAGAAGCTCCTTGCTCACCCCTTCAGAGGGACCTGCCAAGGGGCCTTCGAGCGAGAGGAGCTTCTCCACATACTTACCGATGATGTCGGCCTCGAGGTTGACCGGGTCCCCGGGCCGTAAGAACTGCAGTGTCGTTTGGCTCAGCGTATGAGGAATCAGGTAGACCGAGAATGTGTCCTTCTCGCACGCGCCGATCGTGAGGGAAACACCGTCCACACAGATGGACCCTTTTTCGACGAGATAGCGGGCAACCGGCGGGTCGGCCCGAAACCTCAATTCCACGTTCTGTTCCTCCTGTTTCCTTGCGACCATCCGGCCGACCCCATCCACGTGGCCGGTAACCAGGTGTCCGCCGAGACGGTCGGAGAGGCGAAGGGCCCTCTCCAGATTGACCGGGCGACCGGGGGTGTACGAGCCGAGAGTGGTCCGCTCGAGTGTTTCCTGGGAGACCTCCACCCGAAGGGTTCCGCTGGAGAAGCCAATGGCTGTCAGGCAGGCCCCCTGGACGCAGAAGCTGTCCCCGACATTCGAATCGGTTAGATCAAGAGGCACCGCGAGCGAGATTTCGACAAGGCCGCCCTTACGCTGCGTCGCTCGGATTTCCGCGATACATTCCACGAGACCGGTAAACATCTTGCGCCTTTCAGGTCCTGTTGCCCGTCGAGCGGGTCTGTCCGGATGCAGGGGTTCCCGGGCCGGAGCAGTAGGCCTCCAACATGAGATCACGGTCGGATCGCCTCCATCGAAGGTCCCGAACCGCCAGGGCCTTCTTGGGGCTCGAGAAACCGATCCCATCAAAGAGACTTGGGGCTTCCTTGCCACCGAGCAGGAGGGGCGCTACGAAGAGAAGAAGCTTGTCCACTTCGCCTGCCTTCAAGGCCGTGGTATAGATGCCCGACCCTCCTTCCAGGAGTACGTGCTGCATCCCCCTTTTGCCCAAACGGCTGAGAAGCCGCCCCAATGGCACCTTTCCCGACCGATCCGGCCGGAAGACTTCCACCCTGATCCCCTTGCTCTCCAACTGGCGGATCTTCCTCTTCGGCGCCCTGTCCGTGGTGGCCAACAGGGTTTCCGCCGACCCCTCGAGGACGCGGGCGGTCATGGGGACCCGCAGCCGAGAATCCATCACCACCCTGCACGGGTTTGCCGCACCCCGAATCTCCCGGACCGTGAGTTGGGGATCGTCGTGGAGAACGGTCTCGACGCCCACGAGGATGGCATCGACGATGCTTCTGAGCTTGTGGACCTTCCGTCGTGAAGCGGGACAGGAAATCCACTGGGACTCCCCCGTGGCGGAGGCGATCTTGCCGTCGAGGGTCAATGCGGCCTTGAGGGTTACAAAGGGCTTGTTCGTTTCCACGTGCTTGAAAAACGTCTCATTGAGCCTGCGGCACTTCTCTTCCAGGACACCGTACGTGACCTCCACGCCCTTGCGCCTGAGGGCGGCGATGCTCCTTCCGTTGACGAGGGGATTTGTATCCTTCGTCCCGATGACCACGCGACGGATCTTTTTCGCGAGAATCAGGTCGACACAGGGAGGCGTCCTTCCATGGTGTGCGCAGGGCTCGAGATTTACATAGAGGGTCGCGCCCGCCACGTCCTGCTTCGCACCTTCCATGGCGACGACCTCTGCGTGAGGGGCGCCGGGCCTCCTGTGATAGCCAGTGCTGAAGGCGTTGCCTCGCCTGACGAGGACCGCACCGACCATGGGATTGGGTTTCGTGTTCCCCCTGCCACGGGCGGCCAGCCTGCAGGCCAGGTCCATGAAGGCTTCGTCTTTTTCGGCCAGGGCCTCCTTATTCATTGTCTTGCGAGTCCCGCTTCAGTATCTTGCCGACCTCTTTCATGAAGTCGGTAACATCCTTGAATTGTCGATATACCGAGGCGAAGCGGACATAGGCGACTTCATCGATTTCGTGAAGTTCGCTCACCACTTTCTCGCCAACCCCGGAACTCTCGATTTCCTTCTCCCCTTTGTCCTGGAATCCCTGTTCGATTCTATCCACCGCCCGTTCAATGGTGTTGATGCTTATCGGGCGTTTCTCACACGCCTTCTTCATACCCGTGAAGATCTTCGAACGGTCGAAAGGCTCCCTTCGTCCGTCTTTCTTGATGACAAGGGGAAGAATCTCTTCGATGCGCTCGTAAGTGGTGAATCGCTTCCCGCAGCCCAGGCACTCCCTGCGTCTGCGGATTACGTTGTGATCTTTGCTCAGCCGGGAATCGATCACCTTGTTCTGAAGCTCGGAGCAGAAAGGGCACTTCACGAGTCGTCCTCCATTTCGATCCGATGCAACTCCATCCCGGCCTCATTCAACATGGTCTCCGACAGAGGATCCGGGTAACCTTCCAAGTAAAAGATCTGCCTGATTCCGGCATTGATGAGCATCTTGCTGCAGATCACACACGGGAAATTCGTGCAGAAGAGAACGGAACCCTGGATGCTTACACCGTGGTAAGCGGCTTGCAGGATGGCGTTCTGCTCGGCGTGAAGCCCCCGGCAGAGCTCGTGCCTCTGGCCGGACGGGATTTGTTCCTTGTCCCGCAGACAGCCCACATCCGTACAGTGAGCAATGCCGGAAGGGACCCCGTTGTATCCCGTGGCGAGGACCTTCTTCTCTTTGACGAGCACCGCTCCGACGTGTCTCCGAATACACGTAGACCGCGTGGAGGCAAGTCGCGCCATCTTGAGAAAATAGACTTCCCAGTCAGGCCGTTTCCGGTTCGGTTCATGGGACACGGCGTTGTCTCTTCTCTTCCCGATTTATTTCTCTAGGTCCCGGATCTTGTCGAGTCGTCTCTGATGTCTTCCCCCTTCAAATTCGGTACGCAGCCATACCTTCAGGATTTCCTCGGCTTCCGGCCTGCCCATCTTCCAGCCCGGCAATACCAGGACATTCGAATCGTTGTGTTTCCGTGACATCTCTGCAGTCTCCGCATCGGACACGAGCGCTGCCCGGATGCCCGGGAACTTGTTGGCCACGATGCTCATGCCTATGCCTGAGCCGCAGACGAGCACGCCTCGGTCCGCCTCACCCTCCAAGATGGAGGCAATGGCCGGCTTTGCGTGGTCAGGGTAATCCACCGAGTCATCGGAGTCGGTGCCGAAATCCTCGACCTGGGTCCCGAATTCGTTCAGGATCTCTTTCGCGATTTCCTTCAGGCGGAAGCCTGCATGGTCAGATGCCAGGGCGACCACAGTTCTCTTCATTTCCCCGATCTCCTCGGAATTACGTTACGAGAGCAAGGTCACGCAGCATCCTGAAGCCTGGCGACGACGTAGTCGATGGCCTCCTGAACCGTCTGGATCTTCTCGGCCTCCTCGTCGGAAATCTCCGTATCGAAGTCCTCCTCCAGGGTCATGATCAGTTCAACAATGTCCAGCGAATCAGCCCCCAGATCGCCCAGGAAGGAGGCCTGTTCCTTGATCTCCTCTTCGGGCTTTCCCAACTGTTCGGCGATGATCTTCTTGACCTTCTGTGCTACTTCTTCCACGGGTACGCTCATGGCCTTCTACTCCTTTCTACCGATTTTTTTCTAGGTCTTGCGTAAGAGACGGGGTCCTCTCCCGTCCTTTCCCCGCTTACACGTAGAGACCGCCGTTCACATGCAGTACTTGTCCCGTAATGTAGCTGGCCTGCGGTGAGACCAGAAATGCCACGGAATCCGCCACCTCCTCGGCGGAACCCAACCTTGCCATGGGAATCTGTCCCCGGATCACCTCTCGCATCTCCTCCTCCATCGAGGAAGCCATCGAAGTTTCGATAAACCCGGGGGCAACGGCATTCACGGTGATGCCTCGCCGCGCATACTCCCTGGCCGCGGTCTTGCTCAGACCCACGATTCCCGCCTTAGCGGCCGCATAATTCGCCTGCCCCACATTGCCCGTAAAGCCGACGACGGATGTGATGTTGACGATCCTCCCGTACCGCTTCCGGGACATGGCCGGGATCACCTGGCGCATGCAGAAAAAGGTGCCGGACAGGTTCGTCTCGAGCACCTCCCGCCATTCTTCCTCCCCTGTTCGGACCAGCAGTTTGTCGTTGCGGAAACCCGCGTTGTTCACGAGAATGTCGATCCGGGAGGTCTCGCCCACGATCTCCTTGACGGCCCTGGTCACGTCCTTGTTGTCGCGAATATCCATCCGGATCGGGACGGCCCGGCCGTCCCGATCCGTGATTTCTGTGGCAACCACCTCAAGGGCTTCCAGATTTCTGGAACAGAGATAGACCTTCGCTCCCTGAGCACTCAGGGCCATGGCGATTGCCTTGCCGATGCCCCGACTCGCCCCGGTTACCAAGGCGATCTGGTCTTCCAATATCATGGGAGGGTTACAGGCTCCATGCCTTTCGGCCGTTTGGGTGGTCACGCCGTGGCCCTCACCTCGTCCCGGGTGCCATCTGAATGAATCCAGTCACTCCGAAAGATCCGGAACACAGCGACAATGACGGTGAACAGGATGGGCTGCGCGTAGGCGGTCGGAGCCTGCCTGAGAGAGCTTTCGAAGGTCGGGAGATGCCCCCGGCAGGGGCTTGCCCATTGCAACACACCGGGTAACCCTGGCCAGGAAAAAGCAAGGCAGTCTTCATGCCCCTGATCGGCTCCTTCCCCAATGCTCGGTTCGGGCCTCTTACTCGACTTCGATGATTCCGGATTTCTTGTAATATCCGCAGTGGGGGCAGATGCGATGGGGAAGCCTTGGCTCATTGCACTGAGGACACGGTACCACGGTTGGAGCCGTGAGCCTATCGTGCGATCGCCTCTTGTCTCTTCGGGCCTTTGAAGTCCTCTTCTTTGGAACTGCCATGTTAATTCCTTTTTATTATAGGAAGTTATCTCTCTTTTACCACAAAGTCCTTTAAACAATCAAATGGTGATTCTTGTGAGCCGTCCGGACAGCCGCACTCCCCACGGTTCCGGTTCCCTCCGCAGACCGGGCAGAGTCCCCCGCAATCCTCGGCGCAGAGCGGTCGCATGGGAAGGGAGAGGAGCAAGTGCTCCTCGACGACACGGTCCAGCAGGAGTTCCTCTCCATCGTATGTGCCGCATTCCAGATCATCCCAGGCGAGTTCGATTTCTTTCGCCTCGGCGCGGTCTTCTCCTTTCGACCGCAGCAATTGGCTCAGGGTTGTCCGTGCCGTGTAG
>Ga0180434_10000817_pt1 | contig 45532 bp, 29 predicted proteins | sample SS_ome_7_FD_132453 | JGI IMG/M metagenome (GOLD analysis project Ga0180434, IMG submission 132453) | Hypersaline lake sediment archaeal communities from the Salton Sea, California, USA - SS_1_D_2 metaG | ecosystem: Environmental > Aquatic > Non-marine Saline and Alkaline > Hypersaline >... | reverse complement strand
GGAAGATGCGTCCCACCTCTTCGAGGGTGTAAGTATACCCATCGCCCAAGCCGTATCGCAGGCGGATAATCTCCCGTTCGCGATACGTGAGTGTTTTGAGCAGCGAGTTGATCTTGTTCCGCAGGATTTCATTGCCGGCCGACATCTCAGGACGCGGCGATCCACCGTCCTCGATGAATTCGCCGAAACTACTATCTTCGCTCTCTCCGACCGGTCGGTCAAGGCTTACCGGATTTCGGCCCATAAAAAGCACCCGCCGCGTCTCGTCGAGGCTCAGCCCGGCGGCAATGGCCGTCTCCTCGGTGGTCGGTTCCCGGCCGAGTTCCTGTTGGAGCCGCTTGGCCGTGCCGCGGAGCTTGCCGAGAATGTCGATCATGTGGACCGGGATGCGGATCGTCCGGGCCTGATCGGCGATTGCCCGGGTAATGGCCTGGCGGATCCACCAGGTGGCGTAGGTCGAGAACTTGTAGCCCCGGCGGTACTCGTACTTATCGACCGCCCGCATCAATCCGGTGTTGCCTTCCTGGATCAGGTCGAGGAATCCCAGCCCCCGATTGCGGTACTTCTTGGCAATCGAGACGACCAATCGCAGGTTGCCGCCGGAGAGTTGCCGCTTGACCGCCTCGTAGTCCTGGTATTGCTGCCGCATCGTCTCGCAGCGACGGCGGAGGCTTTCGGGGCTCTCCTGGGCCATCGCCATCAGGTCGCGGAGTTCCTTGCGGAGATTCGCCCGGCGATCCCGAGTGTTGGGGCAGTCGGCCAGGGTGCGCAATTGCCGGCGGATCTCGTCCATCCGCTGGAGCGTCTCCTCGATCTGCCGCATCATCGCATGAACCTTGCGGGTTCGCAGGCTCAACTCCTCGATCAGCGTCAGCATCTTCCGCCGGCGGCGGATGAAACGCACCCGGGCCAGCGTTCGCCGCTCGCCAGGGGTCTGGCGGTTCAACAGGCGGTTGAAGTCGCACTGGTTCTCGTCGGCCAAGTGCTTGAGCGTTGCCAGGTTGTGCGGCATCCGCGCCTGGATCTGCTCCTTGGTCAGCCGCTCGGTCAACGAGACCTTGATCGTCCGGTCAAAGGGCAGAACCCCTTTATGGACCTTCGCAAGCGTGGAAATCGTTAGCCGCATGGCCAGGTTGCAGCCGAGCACCGTGCGGCGGAACCGCTTCCGCGTGATTTCGATCTTCTTGGCCAGCGCAATCTCTTCATCCCGGCCCAATAGGGGAATCTCCGCCATTTGGCTGAGGTATAGCCGAATCGGGTCGCTGCTCCACTTGGCTACGTCAGGCAAGGCGGCCGGCAGAGACGTCGATTCCACCTGTTCCGCAGGGCTTGGCTCCTCAGCCTGGTTCTGTGGCTCCGGCTCGAAAAACTCCGGGGCAGGGGCCTCGTTCAGCAGGTCGACACCCTGTTCCTCCAGGGCAATCAACAGATTATCGAGCCTCTCGGCGCTGATATCCTCGTCGGGAAGGTACGCATTCACCTCGTCATAGGTCAAGTAGCCTTGCGACTTGCCTCGCGCAATGAGATCCTGGAATTCTTTGTCAAACAAATCCACCTCAGTAACTCCTTTCGCCGCGGCGGCGCGCTTGATAGACGCGTTGCGATCGAAATACCCCGCGGCTCGGTTTGGCTATCTGGTATTCTACTTGCCGCGGGCGGCAAGGGGCAGCCGGGACCTCGCTGGGGGGCCGGCCGACGCTCGCAACGCCGCGGATCGAGTGTTTTCAGACCAGAGGGGGAAGCCATGGGTCAATACCAAGGGGGGGTATACGGGAATCGATCGCCCGACGAAGACATCCTCACCCGTCCGTGGGGTCGGAAATGCCCTGCCGGCTCTTCTCTTGCTGGAAAATCCTGAGGATATGCTCTGCTTCCTCAGCGTCGTCCAGCCGTCGTTCGCGAAGCGGCGCCAAATCCACCGGCCGCCGCTTTTCGACTTCTCGTCGTTCTGCGCTGTCGATTAGCTCCTTAATGCGGGTATGCGGGTCCTCAAGGCCCTTTCGCTGGGCCTCCTCGTCCAATTCCACCAAGAAACTCTTGGTCGCCGGCTCCTCGAACTCCGTGACCAACCGATCGAACGTCGGCACGCTGCCTGCGTCCGACAACCGGCAACACAACGCGTAAATCTCCCGAGAAATCGGGTCCTGAATCTGCTCGGGCCGGATCCGCTGCATCGCCACCGCGACACACTCCGGGTGGGTGATCACAATCTCCAGTAGTTCGCGGATCCAGGCTTCCGGGGCAGCAAGGCGGCGTTCGGCAGCCGGCTCCCCTGGGGCTTCAGCCTCCGCCCGGGGGACCCGGCTGCGCAGGCGCTGCTGCAACGAGCCCAGTCGCCGTCGAACTTCCATCTCCTCGACGCGAAACCGCGTCGCCAGGTTCTGCAAGACCTTCTGGTGCCGGATCGACAGCCGCGGCGCCTTGGCGAGGATCGCGAGAATGCGATCCAGCGCCTGGCTGGCCCCATGCACGTCGTTCTCCAGGTCCATCCCGCGGGTTGCCCCCCGAAAGACATGCTCCAGGGCGTCGACCGCTTGGCGCTCGAGCAAGTCGGCGAACGCATCGCGGCCGTGCTCGAGCAGGAATTCACACGGATCGCTGCCCTCGGGCAGGGTGAGGACCTTCAGATCGGCCTCCTGGGCGACGAACAGCTCGACGACCTCGTTGGCCCGGCGCTGCCCGGCGTCATCGCCGTCGAGCACCAGGACAATGCGGTCGGCAAACCGCTTGAGAATGCGAATATGGCTTTCGCCCACGGCGGTTCCCAACGCAGCCACCGCGTTGTCGAACCCGAACTGGTGGGCGGCGATGACGTCGGTATAGCCTTCCATCACCAAGGCCGTGCCCGAGCGGCGGATGGCATCCTTGGCCAAGTCGAGCCCGTAGAGCAGGTCGCTCTTGTGGAACAGCAGGGTTTCCGGCGAATTGACGTATTTGGCGGGGCTGGTGAGCCCGCTCTCCGGCAGGACGCGTCCACCGATCCCGACCGGCTGGCCCTGGGCATTGCGGATCGAGAACAACAGCCGCCCGCGGAATCGCTCGTAGAGCCCACCGCCTTCGGCGCTTCGGGCCACCACGCCAATCGCTTCAAGCACCTTCTGGCGTTCGGCCGACCCCTTCGCCTGGCGGAGGATCCAGTCTCGCTCGTTCGGGGCAAAGCCGAGCCGGAATTTTTCGATGCTCTCGGCCGTGATCCGCCGCTTCTGGAGATATGCCCGAGCGGGCTCGGCCTCGGGATCCTTCAGCAGGCAATCGTGGTAGCGTTGCTCGACCCAGGCCGCCGCCTGCTGCAGGGTCCGCTTGGCGATGCCGCCTTGGGCGGCTGCTTGCGAGGAGGCCTTTTGCGGCTGGAGGCTGATGCCGGCCCGTTCGGCCAACATCTCCAAGGCCTCGCGGAACTCGACCCCTTCGACCTTCATCATGAAGCTGAAGATGTCGCCCCCGATATCGCAGACCCAGCAGCGGAACGACTGGCGCTCCGGGTTGACCTGGAGGCTGGGGCGGCTGTCGTCGTGCCAGGGGCAAAGCCCCACGTAGTTTCGCCCCTGCCGCCGGAGTTGGATATGGTCGCCGACCAGATCGACGATGTCGATGGCCTGACGTACCTGTTCCTTGGCGTCCAGCAATGAAGAGCCTGACACCATCCACTCCTGTGAGGAAAGAGTCGCGAATTCCATTTCGCACCCAAAGGCCCAGGGCGGCAATCCGTTGCCGTGGTTCCGCGCCGGCGGACGCAGCGCTGTGAAAATCGGGGGTGATAGGTCCGGTGGTCTCGGCGGCTGTTTGGAAAATGGGGACAGGCACCCTGCGATCTTGTTGAGCGGCAAAGGCTCGGACTCACCAACCGGAAGCCAGCTCCCGTTTCCAAACAGCCTTCCATTCCCAGCGGTGAGCCAGATTATATCCCATGGGGAAAAGCGGGTCAACCGCACGCGATTTGCCGGTTGTAAGGGGCAAATAATTCGCGCATTTTCTGTACCGCTTAGCACACATCTGGTTAGCGGCTGGGCTTGCTCGGCCGCTAGACGGCCAATTCGCCGGCGAGGACTACCCAAATTCCAGTAACTCCGAGTTTGGGAGGGCGAGACTCCCGCCGAGCCGCCGAAACCCCTGAAACCCACGGCTCAGCAAAAGCTTCGCCCCCCCTTGGTGGTGCATTTCGCCATCAAGCTTGGAGCTACGGAAATTCACACGCGTGTCACTTTAGGAAGAATGCGTTGGCTTTATGCAACGCATCGGTTGTTCCGGCCGTTCCGTATCGACTGAATGTACCCATTGCGATGCTCCGATGAATCCTGCTGATTGAAGGAGTGATCGCAGTCTTCGGGTTTGTCCGTGTTATTGGGGAGATACCGGCTGTCAGAATCGAGCCGGTTGCAACGTAGCGCGGGTGAGTCCGATTTGTGCGAGTTATGCTGGCAGAGGCCCGGTCCGGCAGAGTCCCGCAATTGGACCAGGAAGGTGCCTCCATTTTGGCCCACGGAAGGAGACAAGAGATGATCCAACGGCATTGGACATGGCCGGTCGCGTTCACGATGGCAGCACTGCTGCTTCAGAGCGTTGCCACGGCGGCCAACGATGTTCCCGCTCCAAGAACGGAGCAGACCCATCCTTTGCGGCCGGAGAACAGCCGCAACATTCATGCGGCGTTGTTCGTGTTGCAGGAGACGTCGGACGAGACGCCTTTCGAAGAGGAGCCGCCGGTCGCCCCGATGCCCGAGGCCGCTGGCAAGGAGGTGTCGACGACCGACGCCGGAGAGGTTTCGCTCCAGGCGGACGCGGCGCCGCCCTCGGTTGGCAGGAGCATCCCGGCACCGCCGGCGATGGACGACGCAGTCCTGCTCGACACCGGTGAGCCGATGCCCGAGCCCGCCGCGGGTCTGCAACAGGGGATCGGCTCGACCGCCACGAAGCCGACCCGGCGGCTGCGGCGCGGCTGCGGTCCGACCTGCGACTACGAAGGCGACTGCGGCGGCTGTGGCGAGGAGGACAGCTGCGGCTCGGGCCGGATCTTCAGCAAGCTGCGTCGCAACCGCGCGTCTTGCGGGGAATTCGACGTCTGTGAGGTCCCCCGCGGACCGACGGATGGCTGCGACGTCGGATGCCTCGACACCTGTGAGACCGGCTGTTTCGACGGCTGCGGCATCGGGCGCTTCGGCTTTGCCGGCGGGCGCCGCAACACACCGTGGCTGACCGTCGGCGGCTGGATCGACCAGGGCATTACCTATAATGCCGATAGCCCGACCGACCGCTTCAACGGCCCAGTCACGTTCAACGACCGCGACCGCGAGTACCAGATGAACCAGGTCGATCTGTTCGTCGAACGCGAGGCCGACACAGGCGGCTACGGCTGGGATATTGGCGGGCGGTTCGACGTGCTTTACGGCACCGACGGCCGCTTCACCGTCGCCAACGGCCTGGAAGACAACTGGAACGACCGGCGATTCTACTGGCTGTCGGTCCCGCAGGCTTATGTCGACGTGGCCGTCAATGACCTGAACGTCCGCCTGGGGCACTTCTACACGATCATCGGGTATGAAGTCGTGCCCGCCCCGCAGAACTTCTTCTACTCGCATGCCTACACCATGCAGTATGGCGAGCCGTTTACCCATACGGGCGTTCTAGCGTCACTGCCGCTGGGCGATCAGCTCACCGCCAGCGCCGGCGTTCACCGCGGCTGGGACAATTGGGAGGACAACAACGAGGAAATGAACTTCCTCGGCGGTCTCAACTGGACTAGCCACGACGGCCGGACTTCCGCGGCCTTCGCCATCGACACCGGCGCCTACGACGATGCCGGGTTGTATAACCGGACCATGTATAGTGTTGTGCTGACCCGGCAGATCAACGATCGTCTGGTCTATGTCATCCAGCACGACTACGGCTTCGACAACAATGGCAGCGTTGTCGAACGTCAAGGTGTCCAGCACGACGCCGAGTGGTACGGCATCAACCAGTACCTGTTCTACGAGGTCGATTCCCGGCTGAGCCTTGGGATGCGGGTCGAATGGTTCCGCGACGACGACGGCACGCGGGTCGGCGGCCTCGGGGCTCCCAACGGGTGGACCGGCGGCCCGGACCTGGCGGCCAACCAGATCGGCTTCGCCGGCGACTTTTTCGCGATCACCGGCGGCCTGAACTGGAAACCGTACGACAACCTGGTCGTCCGACCCGAGGTGCGGTGGGATTGGTACAACGGCCCGCGCAGCGCGGCGGGCGAGTTGCCTTACGACTCGGGCGAGAAGGACAGCCAGTTCACGCTCGCGGCCGACGTTTACTTCACGTTCTAACGCGGCCCCTAACCACGTCGACCTGGCGAGCCGGCCGGCTCGCCAGGCCGACCTGCCCCTGCAACGGCGGAACCCCAACTCCGCTTTTTCGGAAAGAGGAGTTCCGACCTTACGATAATCCCTGCCGTGGGATCCTCTCCCCCTCGGGGTGCCGGCGGTGTCGAGCCAGGACGCCACCGGCACCCCTTTTCTGTTGGCCCATTGCCACTCCCTCGGGGCTTTGCTACCATGGTGGCCTGGGCCGGCCGCAATAGATCAAACACTTGGGGTAATCCGCCTGGCCCCGCTCGCGAAGTCGGGATCCGCCGCGATGAACCTCCGGATGTGCAACCAAGAGCGCGGGTTCACGCTCGTCGAACTCCTCGTGGTCGTCGCCATCATCGGCATCCTGGTCGGTCTGCTCCTGCCGGCTGCCCAAGCGGCTCGCGAAGCGGCCCGGGGGATCCAGTGTGCCGACCATCTCCGCCAAATCGGCCTAGCGCTGCAGAGCTACGCGGCCACCAAGAGGTCGTTTCCCCCAGGATGTGTCGTTTCCGTCAAAGACAACGACAATCCGCTGATGTACGACCCTTGGGCCGAAGCCGGCGACTCGCGTAGCCATGCCAATATGCATGGGACGAGTTGGATGCTGATGGTCTTGCCCTACCTGGAACAGACAACCCTGTACGACCAGTGGGATTTCTCGCGCAGCGTGATCGGCAATCCGCAGGTCGCTCAGACCGATATCGCGGTGTTCTACTGCCCCTCGCGACGAAGCGGCGCGCGGTCTAGCGACCGGAAGTACCTGCTCGATCGCAACTGGACCGGCGGCGGCAACGACTATGGCGGCTGCCTCGGCTCGGGCAACGGGTGGAAGAACACCGGCCACCACCGCTTCACCGACGACAACACGGGCCGGCGCTGGAACGCCCCGGAACACCTGGGCATTTTCTCGCCGAACGTCCGCACCCAATTCCGCCAAATTCGCGACGGCACCTCGCACACGATCCTTATTGGCGAATTGCAGCGGCTCGACGGCTCCAAGGACCAACGCACCAGCTACGACGGCTGGGCCGTCGGCGGCGTGCCCACGCTGTTCACCACCGCCCGGGACGAGCAGTCGGGCTTCTACCAGACCGGCGGCATCAACAACGACTTCTTCGAGGCGGCCGGCAGCGAGCATCCCGGCGGGGCCTACTTCGGCATGGCCGACGGCTCGGTCCACTTCATCAGCGAGAACATCAGCACCGACATCATCTTCTCCCTCGGCAACAGGGCCGACGGCGAGACGGTTTCGATTCCCGAGTAGAACCCAAAGGATGCACGATGCAGAAGCTCCATTATCCAACGCACGTTCCGCGACCGCTGGTCATCGCGGGACTGTTGACCGCACTGGCGGCGGGCTGTACTCAAGACGATCGGCCCAAACTGGGTCTGGTCCGGGGAAAGGTCACCCTCGACGGCCGGCCGTTGGTCGGCGCGCGGATCGTTTTCACGCCGGTCCCAAGCGAGCGTGGTCGCGCGTCAACCGGCTTTACCGACGGCGAGGGCAACTACGAGATGATCTACATCCGCGATATCCGCGGTGCGAGCGTCGGCGAGCATCTCGTGCGGATCACCCCGGCCGACTTCGACACGGATGTCGCCGAAGAACTCCCGCGGAACCACAACCGCCAATACGTCCTTCAACGCAGGGTCCACCCCGGTCGTCAAGAGATGAACTTCGACCTGCGCAGCGACCCGCCGTAGTCTCGGGATTTTGCAGCCCGAAACGCGTGGGCGAAAGATTACCATTCCACGGGGCATCGCGAATAGGACCGTTGCCACAGTCGCGACGTTGGGTGTTGTTGCTGGTGTATTGGTTGTGCGCCAGCGGTGGGAAGCGCCTTTACCACGTAGGGACCCGAGCGGGAGGGCAAAGCGTCTGCCGTGCCGCAAATCTCAAGGGTATCAGCGGCTTGGCGGAAGCTTCCCCCTCCCGAGCTTGAACTCCTGACTCTTCGACAACCAGGCCCCCACAAGAATCGCGATCATAGGCGCAATGAAAAAACCCATCCGTCGGCCTTGGGGGCGGCGGATGGGTTTGGATACGCCTCTTCTGCCCGGAGATCAACACCCGGGGTTGTTAGAAATCGGAGGTGGCGCCGGTGTCGACATTGCCCACCATGTGCAGGTGGTTGTGGTCGACGTAGATCACTTCGCGGCTGTCCTCGTCGACGGTGGTGTACGGGATCGGCCAGCCGACGCGAGTGACTTCCTCGAAGTAGATCGTGCATTTGTAGTGGGCGTGGTGCAATTGGGCCGGGCCGATCATCGGATAGACCCGAACCGGGTCGACGTAGTCGGCGATCGGCTCGGTGACGATCCGGACGTTGTTGCGTTGGATCTCGTGCAGGAAGGGCAGGCCGCCTTGCACCGGCCGGGCCTCCTCCAATGCCCGCATGATCTCGTCCTCCGACGGCGGATCCAGAGCGACGGCCGGCCCTCCGGCGGTCAGCGGGCCGAGGATCGGCACGCGATCGTAGCGCTCTTGATCCCAGTGGTGGTCTTCCAGGCGTTTCTGGAAGTAGGGCGACACGGGGATCGGATAGCTGGCGATCCCGATATCGACGGCCGGCCCGAATTCACTCACGCACCCGGTGCCGGATACCAGGGCCAGCAGCACCATTGCGGAGATAACGGCAGAAGCGGTTTTTGTGAACATCCGTGGATTCCTCAACTGATGGGTACGCGAATTCCATGCGTACACTCTTTATCGTGTGAAAGTGTGCGGAACTTGCGGGTTTTTTGCATTACACCGATTTTCCGGGTGAGCCCACGAAAAAAGCCCCCATCCAGATTCGCCGGATGAGGGCTTTCGCTTCAGAACGGAACAGGATGCTGCCCGATCGCCGCAGACCGCCTTACGGCCAGCAGCAATAGCTCGGATCATCCTTGAAGTCCAGGTGCCACCAGCCGTCGTCCCATTCCAGGGTCACTTTCCGCCAGCCCAGCGGGACCTGCGGATAGGGATAGAAGGGACCGATATAGGGCCACGCGGTCGCCGAGTACTGCTTCGGATAGGTCAAAGCGGCGTAGTTCGGGTAAGACGCGTAGCTGGGCCAGGCGTAGTTCGGCATGTTCGGCTCGTCGTACTGCGCCGGAGCCACACCGCCGCCCACCCCGGGCACATAGGCCGGAATCGGCGTCGTGCCGTCGCCCATCGGTTGCATGTAGCCGACCGGCATCGGATTGCCACCGACCGGCTGCCGATTGGCGACCGGAACGACCGGCGTCCGCGGATGGCTGGTTTGCACCACCCCTTGCGAAGCCGTTTGCGGTATTGCTGCCTGCGACTCCGAGACCGGCTGCGGCGTTTCAATCGGCTGCGCGGCAGCGCTTGGGCTGCTCTGGCCGGGCAGAAGCTGCCGCAGTCCGTTACTCGCCAACGAACTGTTCGCCGACCGCAATGGGTTCTGCACGCCCGATGTCTGGCCCTTTGTTCGAGCGAATCGGCTCACGGAACTCGGCTGCGGCTTGGACGAGGCGGTTGCCTCGTTGACCGAAAGCTTATTCACCACGCGTGAGACGCCGGGCGCCTCGAAGGCCAGCTTCATCGCCGCTTTCATCTGCTGCTGGCTGCGGACCTGGCCTTGCAGCCAGGCCGTTCCCTCTTGGTACTTGATGCCGATCTTGTAGCCCTGCAGTTGTCCGCTGTCGCGGAGTTTGGCCGCGATCTGATCGGCCATCTGCTGATTGTCGGCCCAAGCCGCGGCGGGCACCATGACGGTGGCTGCCATCACCACCAAACCTGTCCAGATACTTTGCATCGTCTCCCTCCTTCAGAGAATTACCCCCCATCGCGGGTTGCTCGGCGAGACCACAGTACGGTGAGAACTTCTCCCGCACGGAAATAGGGTCGTGGGCCTGCCTGGCTGAAACTGCGCGGACTCCGCACCCGGGGACCTTCTGGTCAACGTCGTACTTATCCTGGGACAACAGGACCGGCCGGAAATCGGCAGGGAGGGACCGTCCCCTCGCGCCATGCAGCGCGGACGGCAAAACGCGGTGTCGCCCCCCTTGGCAACGCCCGAAGCGGTCAATTGCTGCCTGAATATAGATTTCGGTTGATGATTGTGCCGACAGGCAGTTTTTTTCCGATTTTACCGGTCTTTCCGCTCGTGGCGGTCGGCCGATTGTGCGGAATGTGGGCGTAAGTGCAAATCCAGCAAGGTGTTGCGCCAGATGGTAATGGCCCGTGTAGCGGCCGAGCTTGGCCGGCCGATCAACAACGGACCGATGATCCCATAGGAGCAAGTCCATAAATGCCCAAAAAGAACACCCCGGGACAGAAGCCCCGGGGTGTGTTGGTGACGCTGTCGATAATCCGGCTCTCGCCGAGTGTCAGCGAAGCAGTTCTTTCAACTCCCGCTCGATCTCGACGGTCTGGACGCTGCGGTTGACCACCTTGCCGCTCGGGTCGATCAAGATCGTTGTCGGCAGCGCGATGATACCCAACTGGTTGGCCGGCCGGCTGTCGAGCCCGCCCTCTTCGTAGATCTGCGGCCACGGCAGACGTCGCTCGGCCAGGAACTCTTTGACCGCCTTGGGGTCTTGGTCCAGGCAAACGCCGATGACCGCCAGCGAGCGGTCGTACTTCTCGGCCAGTTCGCGGAAGACGAGCATGTCCGACTTGCACGGCTCGCACCAGGTCGCCCAGAACTGCAAGATCACGACGCGCCCGCGGTAGTCGCCCAGATCGATCTCCTTGCCTTGAATCGATCGACCCGAGAACCGGATCGTCTGGCCCACCGAGTTCAGCCGTGTGCGGGCGCCGCTGGCCTTGCGTGCCGACTGCGAATCGGGAAAATCGCTGACGATCCGGCCGTACCACTTCAGCGCTTCCTCTTCCTCGCCGGCGAACTCCTGGGAAATGCCCAGTTGCAGTAAGGCTTCCGCGGTGTCCGGCGTGTCGGGGTATTGCTCGACAAAGGCTTCCAGGTTGGCGAGCCATTGCTTTTGGATCGCGGCGTAGTCGGGCTTCGACGCCTGCATCTTCAAGCCGTACTCGGCCGTCAGTTGGCGGAAACGCACGTAGGCGGCCAGACCCTTGTCCTTGGCGTTGCCCCGGAGCCTCTTATAAAGCGCCTCGAGCCGCTGGTCGCCGTCCGGGCAGGTACCCTGCTGGACCGCCGCACTAATCATGTCGGCCAGTTGCCGCAGCCACATGTCGCGTTCCGCCGGGTCAGCGGCCTTCGCGGCGATGTGTTCGAGCAGTTCGCTCCGCTGGGTGAACAGCTTCGCACGTTGCTGCGGACTGGTCGCCTGCTCCGACGCGCGATCCAAGGCTTCCAGGTCGCCCAACAAGCCTTGGACCGCCTCGCTCGGCCCGCCGCGGGTGCCGCCCCGCCCATTGGCCAACGAGGAGAAGAAGAAGCCCGGGCTGTTCGAGGCAGTCTGGCCATCGGCTTCAAACTGCGGCACGTCGAGCACCCGCCAGACATCGCCCACCTTGACCAGCGTGCCGACGGGCACCTGCCCGTGTTGTTGGCCCGTCTGAACAATGGCCAGCACGTTCTCATAGACCATCACGTCCTTCCGGGAGCCATCGGTTCCCTCGGGCACGATGCCGGGGCGCGTTCCGCTGAATTCGACCCATTGCGACTCCGGCCCCACCGCCTGCTGACGCCGCGCTACCTGAGCGAAGCGATCGGCGAGACCCTCGATCTGTTTGGCCAATGCCTCGGTCTGGTCGCGACCCAAGCCAAGGCGGTCGAGTTCCTCGGGCGTAAGCACCAGGCGGCTGAATCGCCGCAGATCGTCGTCGGCCAAGGCGGCTACCACCTCGGCGGTGACCTCCTCGGGCGAGATCATCTTCCACGCGTCGATCCGGCCGTCCTGATCCTTGTCGATCCCCCAGCGGGTGCCGCCGGTATGGAGCCAGCGATACTGATCGGCCTTGCCGTCGTAGTCGGCGTCGATGTCGCGGTAGACCTCGCGCCCCTCCTTGTAGTAGCTCCACTGGTCGACGACGTTGTCGCCGTTGGTGTCAAGAAATTTTCGCAGGATCAGCCCATGGGGGCTTTCGACGATCCAGCCGACAAATCCGTCGACCCGCTTGGCCTCGATCTCGCAGTCCTTGGCCTCGGCGGCGGCGGGACGGTCGTAGTCGATTTCCTTCTGGATCGGCGCCAACCGAAGCGCCTGTTCGGCGGTGGGAGACGCCGCCAATGCTCCAGGCAGACCGGCGGCGAACATGCCGATCGGGCCACCAACCATCATCGTGAGCAGGGCGTACATTCTCATGGGATCATTCCTCTCGGCAATCCAGCCGGGATTCGGGGAGTCATGGACATTGCGTCAATCTGGGCAATCGGCATCGCCTCTAGCGTACCCGATGCCACTAGCAACGCCCAGCGCATAGGCCGGGGCGTGTAATAGTTGTTTCGGCGCGGGGACCCTGGCGGCATAACTGGTTTACATAAGTTTTTCCGATTATGCCGGTTGTAGCGGCAACTGGCCACCCCCCATCGCGGCTATTCCCGCGGTGTCGGCCTACGCCGGTGCGGGATATTTCTCCCGCGACGGCCTCTTGTTCCCTGGGGGGCTTGATAGCGTCGGGCCATGGAGGGTACAATAGATGACTTGAGTGGTTGGGCGCGTAGCTCAGTTGGTTAGAGTGCGTCCCTGATAAGGACGAGGTCCCTGGTTCGAGTCCAGGTGCGCCCACTCGGCATCGGTGACAGGAAAAGTGGTTCACTTTTTCGCAAACCCGAGGCTGTTTGCCATCGAGCGGAAACTCGTCATCGCAGGTATGACTTCTGCTTGAGGGTCTTGCCGGCTTCTGGGAAGCATGTCAGCCCATTTCCCCGAGTTGTTCTGCACGGACGGCTTGGTTGCTCTTGTGTGGGTGCTTCCATCAGCCGGGATGGACGCTCGGGCTACGCCGACGCCATGCATCAGCGGTTTGTCCGGCCGTGCGTGCGTGGAGAAAGCCTATCGAAGACCCTCACCAACGCACACAGCCGCCCACGGGGACGTAGCTCAATTGGGAGAGCACCGGCTTTGCAAGCCGGGGGTTGGCGGTTCGAGCCCGCTCGTCTCCACTCCTGGCACGAAAAGGCCTCTCGGAAAATACATCGCGGGGGCTCGGGAATCGGCTCATGGCGTTTCGCATTGGCCAGTATATCGTCGGCGGCGAGGTGAACAACGCGAGCCGCAATCTGGTCTTCGGCTGGCTCGATTTCGGCGACGACGAGGGCATCCGGTTCGAGTTGGTCGGCAATCTCGATGGCGATCTGGCCGGAAAGCACATCCGGTTTACCGCCCCGGCGCGGGAATGGAACGAGCCCGAGGACCGGGAGAAGCTCAACTCGCTGGCAACCCAGCAGATCGGCGTCGCCGACACGATGCTGCTTCGCATGGTTCGGGTTCCCCGAGGACCAGCCGACGAGGCCTACATCCGCGGCAAACTGGTCGAGCCGCCGCCGATCGACGAGAAGCCGTGTCTCTATCTGGAATGGCACAGCCAGAACGGGCGTGTCGTGGCCGAAATCGTCGACCCCGACATCGTCGAGGATCCCGAAGACGAACCGCGCCGCGATGCGACCGCGCCCGAGCCGCTCCCCGATCCGATCGACCTGGAGAATTCCGCCGGTCCCGAGATCATCGGCTTCCGGACCAACGAAGCGGGCGAGGCCGAGGAGATGCCGTTCGACGACGAGGATGAGGAAGACGACCCCTATGCGCTGTTCCCGCCCGACCTGGAGGATCAGCTTGAGGCGTCGAGCCGTGACGAGGACTGCCGCTCAGACGGCGGCCAGGTGGAGCGGTTCGGTTGTCGCGGTTGGGACGACGTGATCCCGGGCATCGACGAGGAAACCAAGCGCATGTACGAGCAGTGGGACGAGGTTTTCCACGGCGAGAAGGACGAGCCGCTGGTCACCTTGTTCGATCCGCCGATGTCGCTGCCCTCGCCTGTGGAGCTTGCCGACGAGCAGGCGGCGGAAGGACCACTGAAGACGCTGCTTGCCCGGCTTGCGTTGCACAATGTGGCGATCGACGTCTGCACGCACTTCACCGCGTTGGACACCTACCGCTGGCTGATCGAGGAGATCCTGCCGGAGGCCCAAATTCATCCGCAATTGAGCAGCATTGGATTCGTGCAGCACTATTCGACTTGGGAGTCGTGCTCCGAGTGCGAGGCCGAATTCGATGCGGAGTCCGAGCAGGGGGACGAGTCTTAGGGATCCTACTGATCTGCGCATAGCACATGAGCGAGGATCGCCTGGGCCTCGTTCCAACCGTCACTGCCGCGCAGGCGGGAATCCAGGGGCCGGCCACCTCGGCTGACGATCATTTGCAGCGCGAAGATCAATAACAAGAGGGGGACAGGTACCTCGCGGCCACCTTGTTTCCCCCTGCATGACGTCGAGGACTCGGAGTCAGGCCCCGTTTTGTCAGGAGTCGTTGGGCTTCGAGGCCGGCCAAGCGGGAGACTCACCGCGACTTCTTCAAATCTTGAACAAATCCGTCGAGGATGCTCTGCCATTGGGCGGCCAGGGCTTGGGCCTTTTCGGGCTGCTCGGCGGAAAGATCGTTGGTCTCGCAACGGTCGGTGCGCAGGTCGTAAAGCTCCCAGGCTTTGCGCTGCTTTCGCCAGGTCAGCTTCCAGTCGCCCATGCGGATCGCACGATGGCCCTGGTGACACCACCAAAGGGCGTCATGCTCAACCGCGCCGTCCTTTTCGAACGCCGGCACAAGGCTCAGACCGGGCGTCGGCGGCACGGGCGTTCCGTCGGCGAGCGTCGTCGGCCAGGCGCCGCCGGCCAGGTCGAGCACCGTCGGCGCGACGTCGATGAAGTGGCAAGGGTCGCGCCGCAGTACGCCCTTCGCGTCGATCCCCTTGGGCCAATGGACGATCAGCGGCGACGCAATGCCGCCTTCGTGATTCCAGTGCTTGTGCAGGCGGTGCGGCGTGTTGGCGGCGGTCGACCAACCGGGACCCAGGCATAAGTAGCTCTTTGCCGAGCCGGCCGAGGCGGCCTTATCGTGCCCGGCGCCGCGGATAATCTGCTCGGCGCTGGCGCCGTTGTCCGAGGCGAAGAGGATCAGCGTATTCTCATAGGCGCCCATCTGCTTGAGTTGCTCGACGATACGCCCGATCTCCGCGTCCATCCGCGTGACCATGGCCGCATGAATGGCCATTTTCCGGGCCTGAAATGCCTGTTGTTCTTCGGTCAGGCTGTCCCACGCCACGGCCCGGCCCGCTTCACCCGGCCCGATGCGTTTCCGCAGCTCGTCGGGTTTGAGGTTCCACGACGGGACAACGTCTTCGTCGCGCGGCGGCAGCGGGCAGTTGACGATGCCAAGCTTTCGCATCCGTTGCCAGCGCTGCCGACGGATCGCATCCCAACCTTCGCGATAGTGGCCTTCGTAGGCGGCAATGTCGTCCTTCAACGCGTGCAGCGGGAAGTGCGGCGAGTAGAACGCGATATACTGGAAGAAAGGCGCCGTACCGTGATGTTTGCGGTGCGACTTCAGACACTGGATCGCGTGGTCGGCGATCGCCACGGTCGAGTAGTAGCCTTCGTCGGTTCGCGCCCCAGGGGCTTTCACCCCGTCCTCTTCCCAGGATTCGGTGCCGAAGAAGCGGTCCCAGTCGGCGCCCTTGCGTTCACTGCCCCAGGATCGCTCGAAGCCGCCGGCGATCGGGGCTCCGTCGATATGCCACTTGCCCGAGTGGTAGGCGTGGTAGCCCAGCGGCTTCAGCCGCTCGGGCAACAGCACGGCCCAACGCGGCCGGTTCCCCATCTTGATGCCGGGCGCACTGTCGCGGCGGATCTGCTGCGCGTAATAGCCCGAGAGAATGCACCCGCGCGACGGCCAGCAGCGGCCGGTCGAGTAGGCCTGGGTGAATCGCAGGCCGTCGGCTGCCAGTGCGTCGAGATGCGGCGTGCGGACTTCACCGCCGTAGCAACCGGCATCGCTGTAGCCCATATCGTCGGCAAGGACTAGCAGGACGTTGGGAGCATTGGCTGCGACGAGCTTCTCTGCGCTCTTCGCAGTACTGGTGAACAGGCCAAGAACCAGAGCGACCGACAGCAACATCGCCATGGTCGAAAGCCGTGCGGCAACGACACGGAATCGCGGCCGGCTTGACCGACTCGGGGACTCGTACATCAGAGTATCTCCATCATCACAGGCAGGGTGCGGTTACATTGGCCTCATTGAGCCAAATGGGGGCATCTTGAGTATGCCTCAGCCGCAGAGCCGCGTCAACAAATAGGCCGGGGGGGGCGAAAAGATAGGCGGTTTGATTGAGTTCCACCACCTACCGAATCGGCGATCAAAGGTCGATCCGACTTGTCCGGCGTTCGACCCAAGGGCCGGTGGCGACGCCGATCGCCGCGCGGTAATAGTCGCGTTTGGCCCCTCCGGGTCGATCGATGCAAAAAGGACTCACGGCCAATCGCCGTAAGTCCTTGTGTGGCAAAGTGCGGGAAAGAGGACTCGAACCTCCACGGGCCAAAAGCCCACTAGGCCCTCAACCTAGCGCGTCTGCCAATTCCGCCATTCCCGCTTTTGTCCCCAAAACTTCTCTGGGCCTCGTTTCCGAGCGAACGCCCGCTTGGGTTACCGACCCGACTGGGGCTGTTGCTCAACCGCTGGCTCAAGTGTAGCCACCGGGAATCAGTCGTCAAGGGGGCTTCGCTTGATGGCCAGGAGGGACCACCCCTCGGAACCAGCGCCGATCGGGGGTGAAGCGATCTGGTCGCTGGCGATGTCGACAATCTGCTCGGCCGTCAGCCAGGTCGTCGGAGGAAGCGAACGCACCGCCTCGGCCAGCGCGAAACGCGGATCGCACGGCGTCGCCCGGTCCAGGTTCTTGGTGGCGAGAACCAGCAGCGATTCGCCCGGCTCGAGCTGGTAGGCGAACGGCTCGTATAGCGGCTCGGGGCCCGCCCCCAGCAGGTCGCTGCGGCAGGGCAACGGCTCCGAGCTGCCGTCTTGACGCAGAATCCACATCGCCGGCTCCCCAGCGGCGCTGAAGGCGATCCGCCCGGTCCCGGGCTCCAGCAGGCCGAAGAAAGCCTCGGCATGCTGATCGCCGGCGGAACCGGTCCAGACCGTGAGATTGAGCTGCCGGAGGACCTGCTCCGGGTCGGGATGGTAGGGGGCATGGGCGCGGAGCGCCGTCTTCAAGGCGTTGGCAGCCATCGCTCCCGGCAATCCGGTGTGCAACGACTGACCCACCCCCAGCGACAGCATGCCGTTGGGAAGTCGGGACCAATCGTAAAAGCCGGCCGTCGGCCCGGCCTGCGGCAGGGCGCCGGCCAATTGCCAATGCTCCGGAAGTAGGTAGGCCGACGGGAGTTGGCTTCGCTGCAGGCGCTCGGCGGCGGCGACTTGCCGCTTCAGCCCGGTCGCCTGCTCGCCTTCGCTAAGGAGCATTTCTCGCTCGAGGTCGGCGGCCAACCGGCCCGCGACGACCTCCAGCATATTCGTTTCCCGGCTGTTGAAATCACGCTCGGTTTCCGAGAAGACCCAGAGCGTCCCCAACAGCGAGGCGGGGCTGGAAACGGGGATACAGACGGCGGCCGGGAAATCCTCCGGCACCCGCCACGACTGCATCAACGTGCGGTTTTCCAGAACGACGGCATGGCCGAGCAGGGCCTCCAGGTCGGCAATCGAGCCCTCCAGAGGTCGGGGCGGTGCGGTAAGCCGATCGAAAGGAAGCCCCCAGACGGCCCGAAGCTTCAGTTCGGTGGTCGCCTCGTCGAGCATGTAGAGGCCGGCCGCCTGGCATCCGACGCCTTCGGCGCCCGCTTTGAGCACCGCCTGGAGTCGCGTGGCTAGGTGGCATTGCTGCTCGGAACCGGCCGCCAGGGGCACGCCGGCGGCCAGTTCGGCCTCGCGCTGCCACAGGGCCGAACGCGTTTCCAGCAGTTCGTTGACCATGCCGGAGATGGCCGAAGCCAACGATCGGGCCGTTGCCTGATCGACCGCCGCATTGCCCGAGGGCGTGGCCACGGAGCGGCCGCCGATGCGATCGAGCCTGAGGTGTCCAGGAGAGACTCCGACGCCCGGGTTTGCCGGGGTGGACCACGTCAGATCGACCGTTTGGCTCGGCGCGGGTCCGGCGACATAGCGCAATGTCCAGCCGGTTCCACGCTGGAACGCCTGCAAGACGTCGGGCAGGCTGCCGATGGCATCCAGCGGCGATCGACTCTCTTGAGGCGGTTTCTCGCGATAGAGCTTCAGGTTGTTGGCGTTCGGCTTCACCACGGGCTTTCAACGGTCAGAGACAGGGAAATCGCCATCCGTCCGTGGCTACGTCGTGTCGCCGCTCATATTATCCAAGCCGCGTATCATCCCTGAACCATACAGGTTAACATCGGCCGTTTGGCGACCGGAGGTGAATGCGATTTCGGAAGCGCTGCCCGATTTCTGGCCCGTGCCGCCTTAACAAGTTCAGTAGTTCGAAGTCTAACGGCCCATTGCCCCGTCGTGGGAGGGCGAAGCTTTTGCTGAGCCGTGAATTCACGGGCCACCCCGGCTCGGCGGGAGCCTCGCGCTCTTAAACTTGGAACTACTGAAGTTGCGAAATCGGGAAAAGACGAAACAGGAATAAGGGCGGCTTCCCCGTGTCACTCTGGCATGAATGCCCGGCATCTTGTCGCATGTGCGGCGGATCGTCTTCCCAACGGTTCGGATTGCACCAGTTTCGCGGGTGGAAAGGATGGCAATCTGTTGGCGCGCCGGTTGCGTAGGGTGACGAGAACGGGTTTTCACCCCCGTTGGGGGCGCATAGAATGGAGAAGAGGAAACGGTGTTCAGCAGCCGGATGCCCAAGCGAAAGGGAGCTATCGAATGTCGAAAACCACCGAAGCCACCGTCTGCGGCGTCGACGTCGACGCGGTGATCCTCGATCTCGACGGCGTCATCACCCGCACGGCCAAAGTCCATGCCGCGGCGTGGAAGCGGATGTTCGACGCCTACCTCCAGCATCGCGCGGAGCGGGAAGGCCGCGAATTCGAGCCATTCTCCATCGACAAGGACTACCGCGCCTACGTCGACGGCAAGCCGCGCTACGATGGTGTTCGTAGCTTCCTGGCCGCCCGAGGAATCCAACTGCCCGAGGGTTCGCCGGACGACGCCCCCGACCAGGAGACCGTCTGCGGGCTGGGCAACCGCAAGAACGCCCACTTCCACGAGCTGCTCGAAGAGGGTGGCGTCGAGGTGTTCGACGACGCGGTGGCCATGCTTTTTGCGTGGCGCGAGCAGGGGCTGAAAACGGCCGTCGTTTCATCGAGCAAAAACTGCGAGGCGATCGTCCGCGCCGCGGGGCTGGATGCCATGTTCGATCGCCGGGTCGACGGCCGCGATGCCCAACGCCTGCAATTGCCGGGCAAGCCGGCTCCGGATATCTTCCTGCGCGCCGCCGAGGAACTCGACGTCGCGCCTTCGCGGGCGGTCGTGTTGGAAGACGCCGTGGCGGGTGTCGAGGCGGGCCACGCCGGAGGCTTTGCGTTGGTCGTCGGCGTGGCTCGCGCCGAGGTCGCCCAGTCGCTTCTGGAGCATGGGGCCGACGTGGTGGTACGTTCGCTTGAGGAGTTGGTCGGCGCCGTCCGCATTCCGCGCGACTTGCCTCTGGCCTCCGAAAGCCTCGACGAACTGGCCCAGCGGCTCCACGGTCGGCGTGCGGCCGTGTTTCTCGATTACGATGGCACGCTAACGCCGATCGTCAGCCGGCCGGAGGACGCCCGGCTTGCGCCGCCGGTTCGGGAATTGGTCGCGCGGCTGGCCGAGGTCTGTCCGGTGGCGATTGTCAGCGGGCGGGATCGGGCCGACGCGCAGCAACTCGTCGGCCTGGAGGGACTCTATTACGCCGGCAGCCATGGGTTCGACATCACCGGCCCCGGCGGCCTGCACCACCAGCACGAAGGCGGCACCGCGGCCTTGCCCGATCTTGACGAAGCCCAACGGCAATTGGAGCAGCGGCTCGGGCATATTTCCGGCGCGCAGGTCGAGCGGAAGCGGTTCGCCCTGGCGGTCCATTATCGCAACGCGCCGGAGGACGCGCTGGGCGAGATCGAACGGGCGGTTGACGAGGTCTGGCGGCTACACTCGCGGCTCCGCAAACGGGGCGGCAAGAAGATCTTCGAATTGCAGCCCGACATCGACTGGCACAAGGGCAAGGCGGTGCTCTGGCTATTGCAACTGCTCGGGCTGGATGGTCCGGAGGTGGTTCCCTTCTATCTGGGCGACGATGTGACCGATGAGGATGCGTTTCGCGCGCTTGCCGGACGTGGCATCGGCGTTTTGGTGGGCGAGACCGGCGCGCCGTCGGCGGCCACCTACCGCCTGTCGGGCACGGACGAGGTGCCAACATTCTTACAGCAACTTGCTTCCTTGCTTGCAGGACAACCGTCATGATGCGCGAGATGGCGAAAACCTGGATGGCCGATCCGTGGAAACTCGTCTACCAGCAGTGGGATCCCGAGCAGCAGCCGCTGCGCGAGGCGCTTTGCACGCTGGGCAACGGCTACATGGCTGCCCGGGGTGCGGCCGAGGAGGCCAAGGCCGGCGGCCCTCACTACCCGGGCGTCTACCTGGCCGGCGGCTACAACCGCCGCGAGAGCGAGGTGTCGGGTAAGATGATCGAAAACGAGGACCTGGTCAACTGGCCGAACTGGCTCCATCTGAGCTTCCGCCCGGTCGACGGCGACTGGTTCGATCTCGACGCCGTCGAACTGCTCGATTTCCGCCAGGAACTCGACCTGCGGCGCGGCGTGCTAAAGCGGCAGTTGCGATTCCGCGACCATGAGGACCGCGAGTCGACGCTCAGCACCCGCCGATTCGTCCACATGTCGCATCCCCACCTGGCGGGTGTTCAGTGGGTGCTACAGCCGGAAAACTGGTCGGGCAAGATCGTCATCCGCTCCGAACTCGATGGTGCGGTGGCCAATACCGGCGTGGCACGCTACCGGCAACTCGCCAGCCAGCATCTCGACGTACTCGACGGTGGGCAGATCGCTGAGGACGGCGTCTTCATCCTGGTGCGAACCAACCAGTCCATCGTCCATATGGCCCAGGCCGCAAGGACACAAGTCTTCACCGAAACGGGCGAACATGCCGTGGCCGAACGCCACACCTGCCATGAGCCGCGGCATATTGCCCAGGAGATCCATGTCGACGTGCAGCGGCAGAAGCCGCTCCGGGTGGAGAAGATTGTGGCGGTTTATACGTCGCGCGATCGGGCGGTCTGCGAGCCGGTCCTGGAGGCGCGCAAAGCAGCGGAACACGCCCCGGGCTTCGACCGGTTGTTGACCACCCACGCCCGGGCGTGGTCGCGGCTGTGGCATCGGTGCGACATCGAGTTGGGCGACAACCATCGCACGCAGTTTGTCCTGCGGCTGCACGTCTTTCACCTGTTGCAGACGACCTCGATGAACACCACCGATCTGGACGTCGGCGTGCCGTCGCGCGGGCTGCACGGCGAAGCCTACCGGGGCCATATCTTCTGGGACGAACTGTTCATTTTCCCGTTCTTGAACCTGCGGATTCCGGAGGTCACGCGGGCATTGCTGATGTATCGCTATCGGCGTTTGCCCGAGGCACGCCGCGCGGCCCGGGAGGCCGGCTACGGCGGGGTGATGTATCCCTGGCAAAGCGGCAGCAACGGCCGCGAGGAGAGCCAGGTGGTCCACCTGAATCCCCGCTCCGGCCGTTGGGTACCCGACGACACCTACCGCCAACGCCACGTGAATGCCGCGATTGCGTACAATGTTTGGCAGTATTTCGAAGCGACCGGCGACATGGAGTTCCTCTCGTTCTACGGCGCGGAGATGATCGTCGAAATCGCGCGGTTCTGGGCGAGCATGGCGAAGTTCCATCCGCAGCGTAGCCGGTATGAAATCCACAACGTGGTCGGCCCGGATGAATTCCATACGACCTATCCCGACTCGGAAAGCCACGGTCTGAGGAACAACGCCTACACCAATGTGCTGGCGGCCTGGGTGCTGCGGTGCGCGGGCTGGGCCCTCGAGCGGCTGGCCGCGGATCGCCGGGCCGAACTGCTCGCCGAGTTGGAAGTGGCCGACGAAGAGCCTGTCCGCTGGGATGACATCAGCCGCCGGATGTTCGTGCCCTTCCACGAGGAAGGCATCATCAGTCAGTTCGAGGGCTACGGCGAGCTGAAGGAATTCGATTGGGAGGACTACCGCCAACGCTACGGCGATATTCAGCGCCTCGATCGGATCCTCGAAGCCGAAGGCGATAGCGTCAACCGCTACAAAGCCGGCAAGCAGGCCGACGTACTGATGCTCTTCTACCTGTTCTCCTCCGAGGAACTGCACGAACTATTCGAGTGGATGGGCTATGGATTCGAGCCGTCGACCATCCCTCGGAACGTGGAGTATTATCTCGAACGCACCTCCCACGGCTCGACGCTCAGCCGGGTGGTGCATTCGTGGGTGCTGGCCCGATCGCAAAGGGAGCGCTCCTGGGGACTTTTCCAGCAGGCCCTCGAAAGCGACGTCGCCGACATCCAAGGCGGCACCACCTCCGAAGGCATCCACCTCGGCGCTATGGCCGGCACCGTCGATCTGGTGCAGCGCGGCCACGCCGGGCTGGAGATGCGCGACGAGGTGCTCTGGCTAAACCCCTGCCTGCCGGTCGAGTTGAACCACGTCAACCTGCGGATCCGCTACCGGGGCCAATGGCTGAGGTTGCACGTGTCGCATGAGAAGCTGGTGGTCTCGTTCGAGCAAAGTTGGCGTCAGCCGGCCAAGATCGGGTTCCAGGGCGAGGTCTATTCGGTCGAGCAGGGCCAGACGCTCGAATTCCCCCTGCATCGTCACGACGACGGCTGCGGCGAAGCGGCGTCGTAGGGCCACCCCGACTCCAGTAGCCCGAAGTTTGACGTCGAAGCGTCGCGAATCGGAGGGCGAAGCGCCTGCTCAGCCGTAAACCTGTGGCGGTTGAGTGGCTCGGCACGATCCCCCCATGTGGGCAAGCCAGGCCGGCGGGACTGGCTTGCCCGAACGCCTCAATCTTGGTACGATTTCAACTTGCTAGATCACTTGTTCCCGCGGAGGGCTTTATGGCCGGCTATCAGGTAGCGATCGTCAAACGTTCGGAGGGCTTCAGCCCGGCGGCCCTCGACGAGGTGCCCGCGGAGTTGGGGCATCCGCTGGAAATCGCCGCCGAGGCCGACGACCTCTTCGTCGCGGTGCGGCAAGCGGTCGACTATAACCGTCAGTCGGTCCAGCAAGGCAGAAACCGTTGGGCCGTGGTTGTCGAGCCGGGCAGCCTGGGTCGGCATTGGCCGGGCGCCCGGCTATGCACGCCCATTTCCTACAAGGTGACCGCCATCTGGTGGCCTGAAGGGTGGGAGCCGAATACCCCGGTGGATGTGCCCAGCTGCCTCTGGCAGGCCCAGAGCCGGAACGAACAGCCGCCGATGAGCCATGAGCAGGCCGAGGCGACCGTTCGCGGCCTGAACCGGCAGTGCATGGACAGCCCGGGCACGAACTGGTACGTGCTGATCGGAGTGGAAAACGAATCGATTTCCCGGTCGATCTCCTACGATCCGGCCGGCATCGAAACGACGGTCGAGGTGCGGCGGATGCATGTGATTCTGCCCGAGGGAGGCGGCCACGGCGACTGTTCGCATTGCCCGGCCCATCGGTTCTCATGTGCCAAGGCCGAATGGACCAGCCGTTCCGACGTCCTGACGACCCGCGAGAACCGCGCTTGCTGCTCGGCGGTGGCATCGCCGTCTGGGCCGGTCGCCGATTAGCGGGCCCCTTCGCGAACCAACCGAACAGAGATTGCCCTCCCTTGCGAGAGTGGCGGAATTGGCAGACGCGCTGGATTTAGGATCCAGTGCCGCAAGGCGTGCGGGTTCGAGTCCCGCCTCTCGCATCTTGTTGACACGAGTGTCGCGATGGCGCCCCCCACCTGGTGGCGTAGGCCTCCTTTGTGGGAAGCAAGTTCGACAGATTCTTCTGGACATCCGACATGGTTTGATATAGTCTAACCCGAATAGTGTATTTGTGAGGCTGCGCCGTTGTTTGTGTTTACACTTGAAGGAGATACCATGAAACGCGTAGGTTGTCATCGTCGGGATTTCTTGCGGAAGTCGGCCGTCGCCGCGGCGGCGGGTTCGGCGGTTCCCTATCTGAGTTTGGGGGAAAGGGCACTCGCCAACGACTCGCCCAACGATCGACTGACGGTCGGCTGTATCGGCATGGGCGGCATGGGCTGCGGCGATGCCCGGGGCCTTAGCGGGCAGGCCGACATCCTGGCCGTCTGCGACGTCGACATGCAGCGGGCCGAGAAGGCGAAGAACGACGGCCGCATCGGCAAGGGCAAGGCCGACGCCTACCAGGACTACCGCCGGATCATCGAGCGCGACGACATCGACATCGTCAGCGTCGTGACGACCGACCACTGGCACATCAAGCCGGCGATCGAGGCACTGATGGCGGGCAAGCACGTCTTCTGCCAGAAGCCGCTGACGCTGACGCTGGAAGAGAACCAGTTGATCCGCAACGCCTGCAAGAAGTACGACAAGCAGGTCTTCTTCATCGGCACGCAGCAGCGAAGCGACAAGAACAAGTTCCTCCGCGCCGTCAACATGGTGCAGAAGGGCCTGTTGGGCGACATCCGGAAGATCACCGTCGGCATCGACGGCGGCCCGAAAGGCGGACCGTTCCCGACCTCCGATCCGCCGGCCCATCTCGATTGGGACATGTGGCTCGGCCAGGCGCCGAAGGTCGACTACATCGAGAAGCGCTGCCATTACCAGTTCCGCTGGTGGTACGAATACTCCGGCGGCAAATTCACCGACTGGGGCGCCCACCACATCGACATCGCGCTGTGGGCGCTCGACCGCAACGCCGAAGGCACCGGGCCCGTCTCGTTCGACGGCACCGACGCCAACCATCCGGTACCGTTCAAGGACGGCTACCCGACGGTCGACGACTGCTACAACACGTCGCACGACTTCGCGGTCAAGTGCCGGTTCGACAACGGCACGGAGATGATCGTTACCAGCCGCGGCGACAACGGCATCCTGTTCGAGGGCACCAAGGGCCGCATCTTCGTCAACCGCGGCAAGATCACCGGTCAGCCGATCGACGAGAATTGGGACGAGGCGAAGTTCACCAACGACGACCTCCAGCGGCTCTACAAGGGCAAGCCGTGCGAAGGTCACAAGGAGAATTTCTTCCGCTGCATCCGCGAGGGCGGGCTGCCGGTTTCCGACGTCTACAGCCACGTGCAGACGATGAACAGTTGCCACCTGTCGGCCATCGCCGCGCGGCTCGGTCGCGAGATCAAGTGGGATCCGAAGGCCGAGAAGATCGTCGGTGACGAGCAGGCAGCCGAGTTCTTCGGCCGTGAACAGCGCAAGGGATTCGAGATCCCGCGCGTCTGAGCGATCAGCAGGCAAATAGCCTTGTCCATGTGAAGCCCCCAGGCCGCTCCCGCAACGGGCCTGGGGGCTCTTTTCGTGCGCCGGTTGAAACGACGAACCTCGGAACTGCCGAGCTTGGAGAACCCCTGTCCGCCCTTAGGGCGTCGGTCGCGGGGGGCGCGGTGGCGGGACAGGGGCGGGAATTTTTTCACGCGGCAGCGTCAGCCGGCCGTCGCTCAAGGCGCAGCCGACCGCACGCTCCAGCGACGCGATGGCCTTCTCCCGGGCCGCTTGCCGCTGGTGGAGGTCGACGCGGTACTCCAGGAGAATCCGATACGCATCGATCAATTCCGCGAAGCCGATCCGCCCCACGCGGTAAGCCTGCATCGAAAGCTGTAACGACTCCTGGGCTCGGGGTAGGATCTCCGACTCGAGCGTTTCGAGCACCTCGTGCTGTTGCTGGAACTCGGCCCAAATGGCATGGATGTCCGCGAAGACCTCATCCTGGGCCGCCATATAGCGCCGCGCGCTGGCGGCGGCGCGGCACTCGGCCTCGCGCTGTTGGGCGTCGAGCCGCTTGCGCCATATCGGCACATTGATCCCCACGCCCACCGAATAGGCGTCGTCGCCGGTCCGCACCGGGCTGATGCCGTTCGAGCCGATCGCGTACCAGCTGAACCCGACCGTAACGTCCGGGCAGTCGTTCAACGACGCCAATGCGGCGGCGGAACGGTCGCGGGCGACTTCCCGCCGCCGGGCGTTCAGTGTCGGCTGGCAGGTCTCCGCCAGACGCATGAGCAAATCGGGCGTGCGCGCCACGTCGACGGAATCGATGCGGTGGGTCGCTTCCAGCGGTGTCGCTGGCGGCAGGTGGAGGAGTTGGGCCAGTCGGGCCTGGGACTGGCGACGGTTGCTCTCGAACTCCGCCAGGCGAATGCGCAGCTTCGACAGTTCGATCTGGGCCTGCAACACACTCTCCAGACCGACCTCCGCCGCGGCCGCCTCGTATTGGCTGCGGACCACGGCAACGACATCGTTGATCGCCTCCTGAAGCTGCTTCACTTCGTTCGTGGAGGCCTGGGAGGCATATAGCTCGAAGTACGCGTGCTTGACCCGTTGGACCACGGCCAGTTCGGTCGCCGCCACCTCGGCATGGGCCGCCAGAGCCGCCTGCTGGGCCACTTGGCCGCGAAGGTCGAGCTTGCCGAACCAGGGAAACTTCTGTGAGACGTTGACGATCAGGTCCTGCACGCCCGCAGCCGTCTCGATCTGATCGAGGAACGTCGTGGTAATCAACTGCGGGTCGCCCAGCGAGGTCGCCTGCGGCACCCGGGCCGCAAGAGCACTGGCCCGATAGCGTGTGGCCTGGATCTCGGGGTTTTGCGCCAAGGCAAAGGCCACGAGCCGTTCGAGCGGAACCGGATCGCCGAAGGGTATGGCAGGCACCGGCGGCGAGTGCCTCGGCGGAGCCGCGTCGGGCTGCGCGTTTGTCACGGTAGCCACCGCCATCGTGACACATACTGACGCCAAGACCGCAACGTGCCGCGATACCCCCCGATCCCCTCCAAGCTTGACTTGCCCAACCATTGAGCTAATGCCTTTCGGTCCTCACAGATAATTCAGCAGCGTCATCCCGAAGATCTTGGCGGTCGATTGCAAGGAGGCTTCGTAGGCGATTTGCCGTGCGGTGAAGTTGGAGATCACCTCGGCCAGATCGGCGTCGAAATCCTCGGAGAGCGCCGCCTGCAAGTCGATGTCCTCCGCTTCCAGGCGATGGCCAATCGAGTCGAGCGTCTGCAGGCGCGACCCCAACTCGGCGCGGACGAAACTCAACGACGTGGTCTGTCCGTCGAGCATCGCCATCGCCCGCTCGGTCTCGGCCATGTCGTTGCTCTGCAGGGCGGTCTTCAAGCGGACCAACGCGGTGAAGACGCCTTCGGCCTCCAAGGGATTGACGTCCGTGCCGGTCATCACAAGCGGGCCGCCGCCGGGAGCGACCGACCGGCTCGCGTCCCCCTCGGGGATCAGCCCGAGCGAGTAGGCGGCGGTGCTGAACCCAACGGGCTCCAGGACCATCGGATCGGGGCCGCCGCTGAGATCGACCAGTTCGACGCCGTTGCCATGGCTGGCCAATTGGGCCCGCAGGTTGGCCGGGTCCTTGCTATTGATCTCCGCGAGCAGTTCGCCGATGGTCTCGATGCCGGATACGTCGATCTCGATCGGCGGCAATGCGGGATCGGAAAGCGTGATGGTGAAATCGGCGCCCTCCTCCGTGCCGACGCCCTGGCCGTGGTTGAGATCCTCCAGCCGGGTTTGCGCGGTGAAGGAACGGAGCCCGAGTTGCGCGGCGGTTGTTCCGCCGTTCTCGCCGATCATGAAGTCGGTGCCGCTGAGCCGGGTGCGAATGTTGATGCCTGTGCCCTCGGCATTGATCTCGGCCAGGACCCCAACGTCGGCCATGTTCAGCGTATTGACCAGGTCCTCGACCGTTTCCGCGTCGGTAAAGCGGACGGTCTGGGTCGTGCCTCCGTTGGTGATTTGCAGCCCGGAGTCGAGGTCCAAGGGGATTCCGCCGCCGTGGTCGGTTTCGCCGGCGAAGGTCCCCAGCGGCGGCACGTCGACCGCACTGAGACCGCCCCGCTCGTTGTCGAGTGGGTCGATGTATGCTCGCAGCGGCACCGTGCCCGCGTCGAACGCGGTGTTGACGGCGTCGGCCACATCGACGGCCGCCGTGTAGCCGGTTTTGACCGTGATGGTGAGCGTTTGGGTCACGGAATCGTAGGTGGCCGTTTCGTCGGTGCCGGCGGTGAGCACCGAGCCGTCGTCGACCAGAGCGATGCGGATGCCGTTGCCGGCCGGGCCGACCTCGTCCGCCTCGAAGATCAGGTCGTTGTCGGCGCCGTCGGATTGGAGGCGGGCATAGGCCCGCGTGCCGAGCAGGTCCTTGATGCGGGTGGTGGTCCGCACGATGGGATCGAGATCGTCGCCGACGATCGGGTCGACCGTGGCGGCTTCGGTGAGGATGCCGAGTTCTTCGGCAGCGGTCCCTCGTCCCACCTCGCGAATGGCCAGGGTGCCGGTCGGGTCGTCGACCAGATCGATGACCAACCCCTGGTGGGTGATCTCGACGTCGATCTGTTTGCCCGCCGGTGGATTGGCCCGGATCAATGCGGCGACGTCGCCGAGGGTTTCGGCCCGGCTAAGATCAATAATGCTTTCATTGCCGTCGCTGACCACGGCGATGCTGTCGCCGGAGATGCCGGAGCCGCCGCGCAGGTCGGCCAGGCGCGTTTGATAGGTGACCACCGGGTCGAGGTCCATGTTGCCCTGCACCGACTCGGAGATGGCCCCGAACACCTCCTGGCCGTTGAAGCTGGTGTCGAACAGGGCGTTGAGGTCGCTGTAGCTGGCCAGGCGGCTTTCATTGCCGTTATACCGGACAATGTTTCCGCCGTCCGACTCGAAGGGGCGCACGGATGTCGTGCTGCCGGCAAAGAGATAACGGCCGCGGAAGTTGCGGTTCCCCGCGTCGAGCAGTTGTTCGATGGCTCGTTGGACTTGTTGGGCGGCGGCGTCTCGTTCCTGGCTGCTCGACGTATTGCCAATCACGCCCAGGGCGGCCGCGCGGACCTCGGTCAGGATGCCGGAAACGCTCGAGAGGGCCGTGTCGGTAGCGGTCAAGTAGGTCTGGCCGGTATGGAGGTTTGTCTTGATTTGCCCCTTTCGCTCCAGGAGCCGCTGCAGGGCGATTACCCGAGAGGCCGCGTCGGCATCCTCGCTGGGCACCTGGAACCGGTGACCGGTGCTCAACTGCAATTGGGCCTGGAACAACTCGAGCTGGTCGCGCTGCACCTGGCTGGTCAGCCGCTGGCGGACGAACAGGTCGCTGACGCGCGTTGTGGGAATGCCGATGATCGAGCCCATGGTATGTTCGCCTACAATTGAACCAGCATGCCCAGCAATTCGGAAAGCGTGGTGATGTACCGAGCCGACGCCTGGAACGACCGCTGGAACGCCATCATGCGCACGGCCTCTTCGTCGAGGCTGACCCCGCTGGTGGCCAACTTCTGACCGCGCAACGTGGTTTCGAACGTCCGGGCACCCTCGGCGGCGGCCTGGGTGATCGCCGACGCCTGGGTGGTTTCGCTGGTCAGGCGGTCGTACAACACGGTCAGCGAAGCGTTGTTCCGCGAGGCGATCGGCCGGTCGAGGAAGGCCGCCAGTTCGACGGCGTTGTCGGTGTCGACCCCCAACCCGCCGCGGCTGGCGGCGAAGGTGGCCGGGTCGTCGCGGACGACCTGATTGACGCCGATATCGCGGGCGCTGCTGCCGCTGAAGAACGTATTCAGTCCCAGCGCCGCGAGCACCCCGCTGGTATCGCCGCTGAAGATGAACTCCTGATCGACCGAATCACTTGCCAACGCCAGTTTGCCGCCGAGCGTCACCTCGGCCGAGAGGCCTTCGACCGCGTCCAGAGCCGCGGTAAGGTCTTCGAGACTGGTTTCGTCCCCGATGCCGTTGAGATCCACCGTGATATCGGTAGTCTTGGTCTGGTCGGTCTGCTTGTTGCGGACGATCACTTGGAAGGAGCCGTTCGTGGGCGTGAAGACCAATCCGGCGTCGCTCAGCGCGGCAGCCGTGTCGCTGGCGCCGAATTCGCTGGTCAACTGCCGGTAGCCGTGTAGTCCTTGGCCCTGGGAATAGACCTTGTTGAACTCGAAGGCGAGGTTGCCGGCGAAATCGTCGAGTCGGTCGAGGAACCCGCCGAGGATCTCGTCGCGCGCGGCCATCAGACCGGCCAATTCGCCGCCGGCGGGGTTCAGCCGGGCATCGATGTCGGAGAGCTTCACGTAGCTCAGCGAAAGGCCGTCCTCGCCTTCGGTGCCGATCTCGACTTGCCGCGACGTTCCCTCGAATACCAAGAAATCGCCGCCGGCATACACGGCCACGCCGCCGCTGGGCTGTTCCTGCACGCGTATATCGACCAACTCCGACAGCCGTTCCAGTGCAACCAGGCGCTGGTCGCGCAGGCCGACGGCGTCGCTGGCCGAAACATCGCCCCCTTCGGTGTTGGCGATGCGGATATTCAGTACCCGAATTTCCTCGGTCAGCCGATTGATGTCGTCGGCCATGTTGCTGACACGCCGGTTCAGATCGGTGCGCATCTGCAAGACCCGATCGCCGAGCCGATTGATGTCGGCCGATAGGGTCACTCCCTGCAATACGGCAAGGTTGCGGACCGACACACTCTCGGGCTGGTTGAGCACTTCGTTCATGCTGTTGAAGAAGGCGCTCATCGCGGTGCTCAGGTCGGTATCGCTGAGTTCGCCGATGACGCTCTCCAACTGCATATAGGTGCTCTCCTCGGTCTCGGCACCCATACGTTCGCTAACCGCGCCGCGAAGCCGCTCTTCGAGGAAGTGGTCGATCTTCTGCACCACCGCCTCGACGTTCACCCCCAGCCCCAACAGCAGCTTGCCCTTGCGTTGGGCGGCGGCCGGGGTCAGCAGCACCTCTTCGCGGATATAGCCGGGCGTATTCGCATTGGCGATATTCTGACCGACCACTTGCAGGGCGATCTGGTCCGCCCGCAGTGTGTTGGCCGCCAATCGAATAGAACCGTAGAGAGACATTTGCTAGTCCGCGTATCTTCGCGACATTGCCAGGACGCACTGGGCGACCTAGGCTGCGCGGTCGACGAGTGCGCCGCTCGAATGAGTTCCGCTCTTATCTCCATATGTCGGCTGCATTCGGCCGCCGGTCGCGATAATCTCGATTAACTGCGAGAGATGGATCAGAGAACGCTGAACCAGGACCCAATTGGTCAGGCTCTGGTGGCTTAGCAGCCGTGCCCGAGATCGGGCCAAATCGATCCGCTGGCCGACATCCTGCCGCGACTGCCCCGGCAGCGCCCGGGCCAGGGCCTGCAGGCTGGCCGAGGGCAATCCTTCGCCGTGTGCTCGGGCAAGAAGCTCCTCGCGGCACCGGAGGCTCTCCTGGAGACGAGCGATGAGCCGCTCCTCTTGGGGGGCCAGCTCGGCGAGTCCCGCGGTGTCGGCCTCCATCAGCAGTTCTCGCTTGCGGCCCAACAATGCCAGCAACTCGTCCTGGACCGTCAACAGGTCGTTCAGGAATGTTGCCAGCTCGGATTCCCAGGAGCTATCCGTCATGTTTGCCTCGATGGAGGGTTGAAGTCGAAAACCGACGTGGATTGGTGCATAAGGTCGCGTTTCCCGGCCGCTCAACTCGCCGTCATCGCCGCGGCAGCGTCATCAGGTCGAACATCGGCTCGGCAAACCGCTCGGAGCTGCTCTCGCCCAGCTTGTCGGCCATCACCTGGTCGAGCTGCTGCTGGAACATCTCCTCGGCTCGCCCGCCGTGGAAATAGGCCGGCTTGTCGACCGTCTTGCGCATTGCCTTAAGCATCTGGCCGAAGAAGACCTTGCCGACAAACTGCCCGAACGCTTCGCGATATTCGGCGTTCTCCGCAATGCCCTGCGACGTCGGCGGCGCGACCGGCCGTTGGGCGTTCCTTGCGGCGAGTGTGAGTGTGGGGTTGATGTTCATGGGCGTTTTCCGTAATCGCGGATTCAGTAGTTTTAAGTTTCGTTTAACGGAAGCCGAAGGCGCTGCGGTTTTGAGGCAAAAACCGCTACGCAAAACAGCGCCTTCGGCTTCCGTTAGACGAGTTAATGATCGAACGTGGCACTACTGAAACCGAGCTACTCAATAATCAACTGCCCGTACAGCTTTCCGTTACGGTGCAGGCCCTTGATGATCTCGATGATGTCCTTGGTCGGCACCTGGACGGCATTCAGCGCGTCGACCAGGCCTTTGAGCTTGGGCCGAGCCGCGTCCTCGGAATCCAGCGCAACAAACTGTTGGCCCTCGGGCGGCGCGCCGGCTTCGATGACGATATTCTTGTGCGTGATGGCGACCGGGCCGATCTCGACGTCGCCGCCGAAGACGATGCTACCTGCCCGCTCGTTGACGACCACCCGAGCGCCGGTCTGCGGCTGCAACATTGGCAACGCCAGGACCATCGAAACGAACAGCACCGGGTCTTGCCGATAATGATTCGGGATTTCGACCTCCACGTTGACCTGATTGATCGCCTTGGCCAGCGTCTGCCCTTGGCTGTCGAAGCTGAGTTGGCTATTGATTAGTTCGGCGATATCCTGGGCCACCTGGAAATCGGCGTAGTTGCGGTCGAGCACCAGCGTGATCTTGCCGTCTTTGACAAAGGGGTTGTAGAAGTCGCTTTCGAGTTGGCAGCCGCGGTAGATTCGCCCCGTGGTGCCCATGCCGGAATCGTCGAGCGTGATCGGGCCTTGGGCAAAGGCAAAGATGCGCGGGTTGTTGCGGTCGGGGCCGATCAAGGGGGTCAAGAAGAGGCGGCCTCCCTCGAGGCTCTTCGCGGTGCCGACCGAACTGACGATGCAGTCGACCTTATCGCCCTGCCGCGCTCCGGCGGCCGGCACGGTCGCGGTGACCGAGACCAGCGCCACGTTCTTCGCGTCCTTGAGTTCCTTCAGACCGTCGGAGCCTAGCGGCTCGCCCATCACGCGCATGGCCTTTTCCAACGCCCGGATGGTTGGCAGAAAATCGCCGCCGTCGCCGGTCCCTTTCAGTCCGACGACGAAGCCCAGTCCGTGCAGCGTGTTTTCCTCCTGGCCCTTTACGCGGCAGATGCTCTTGAGCGTCATCCGCGCCTCGGCTAGCCTTGCCGAGGCGAGAACGATCAAGACCAGAATCAAGGATAATCGTGCGATGCGTTTCATGGCCATCGGACTTTCGGTAGCTTGGCTTGCTTGACGCTTCACGGTATTGCTAACACGCAAGATCGCGAACTCCTTCAGAAAGTCTCTTAAGACTTCACCCGTCTGACGGGGATACACTGGTGTCACGGCCCGCTTCAGACGGCTGAAGTGTTACGAACTACTGAATCCTGCATTCGAGCGGAAGCTCGCATTGGTTGGCGGCCCTGCCGCCCCGGGCGTTGTCGTTGTTGTCGAGCGGTCCTCAGAACGGCTGGAACATATCGAAGCATTTCTGCAGCCAGCCGCGGCGATAGCCGTCGCGGACATGGCCCGCCTCACGCTTGAATATCCGCTTGTTCACCACGCTCTCGCTCAAGACGGTGTTGTTCGGTAGGATGTCCTTCGGGCGGACCTCGCCGGTGAACGAATAGTCCCACACCTCTTCGTTAATGTGGATTGTGTCGTAGCCTTCGAGGATCAAATTGCCGTTCGGGCGGATGTCGACCACGTGGCACGCGATACGGAACTTCAGCGACTCGCGTGTTTCCAACGAGGCCTCCGAACGGAGCTTGTTGTCCAACTCGCCGCTGATCGTCGGCTCGCCGTTGCTTTGCGGCGACGGCAGCAAATCGCCGCCCTTCAGTAGGACCCAGTCCTTCAGAGTCAACGTGCCGTGGCTCTTCTTCTTTCGGTCCATCTCGCCTTCGCTGATGACGACCGACTTCTCGTCGACCAACACCGTCACGATATCGTGCAACTGGACCGGTCGGCGTTCCGGGGCCCGCTCGTACGTCCAGGAATAGTCCTGCATCGTCAGCGGACGCTGGCCGCTTCCGAGAAGACTCGCGCTCTGGGCCGCGGCGTGTGTTGCGACGCCGAGCAAGAGGGCAAATGCAAGGCAAGGTGGAATGATGCGATGGAACATGATGGTTTCTTCCTGAGTTAGCGTCGCGTTGTCTCGGAGGACACCTGGGCCGTTCGGGCGCACACCACCACCGCCCGAACCCCGCTCACCCGTGCGAAATAGCGCGACCGATCGCTTAGCGACTCGACCGCGACCAACTGACCCATACTGCCGGCCTCGCGTGCGCGGGCTTGCGTGCGGACGCGGATCCCCGGCCGAATCGCCGAGACCGTCACCGTATCGCCTCGCTCGACCAGCAGCGGCGCACGGAGACTGGACGACTCCAAAACGCGTCCCTCGGGTACCGATTGCGAGACCTCCATGCCGACGACTGCGTCGAGCGTGTCGAAGCCCCTGGCCGTTCGATCGTCCGGAACCGGTTGCAGCAGCACGTCGTCCAGCCCGATCACCGCATTGCGCGACAACGGCCGGGCAGCCACGACCGCCATGTACGAAGCGGCGATCACCGGCGATGCGGCCGGCGGAGTATCCTCCACACTCTTACCGCGGCTCACTTCCACCTGGCTTGCGCCTGAGAAACGATGCTCCGCCAGGTTGATGCCGCGAAGCAGCAATGCCTCCTGAATCTCCTGCACATGGACGAAGCGGGGGCGCGATACGGGCGGCGCGGGAAATAGCTCGATCGCGGCAAGTCGTTTCGATTCTTCTGGGGCGACGGAGCGTATCTCGGCCAGGTCGGCCAGCGTGACAAGCGACGTTTCGACCTCGCACCTTGGACGCAGCCGAATCTCGGCCGCCGTGGCGTGGGCCAGGCTCAACGCCAGGTAGGTCACCGCCAAGGCCAGGCCGTGGATGCGTGGGAAGGTGTTCATGGATACGTGTGTCATGTGTTGCCTTGGAAAAGCATGCCGAACGACGGTGTCTCTACCGCCGTCGCAGGTTGGAGACGATCTGCATCATCTCGTCGCCGGCCTGGACGGCTTGGGAATTCAACTCGAACGCACGTTGGGTCGTGATCAGGTCGATCAACTCGCGGACCGGCTCGACGTTCGACGCCTCCAGCGCGTTCTGCTGCAGCCGGCCGATGCCGTCTTGGCCCGGCTGACCTTGCGTGGGCGTGCCCGAGGCGTCGGTCTCGGCGTAGAGATTTTCGCCTAACTTCAACAGTCCCTCGGAATTTACGAATGATGCCAGTTCGATTTGCCCGACCTGGGTGAGTTGCTGGCTGCCGGGCTGCCGGACCGAGACGATTCCCTCGCTGCTGATGACGACGTCGGTGGCGTCTTCGGGAATATTGATCGGCGGCTCCAGCAGCCGACCCGTGTTGGCCGAGCCGACGACCAGGTCGCCATTGGCATTGCGCGAGAAGTTGCCCGCCCGGGTGTAGAGCGTGTCGCCGTTGGGATCGGTGACCTGGAAGAACCCTTGCCCTTCGATCACCACGTCGAGCTGGTTGCCCGTGTGCTGGAACGCGCCCTGGACGAAATCCGTCTGCGTGCTGGCAACACGGCTGCCCAGGCCGATGGAGATGCCCACTGGCGTAAACTGGCCGGCCGTGTCCTCGGCGCCGGGCATCTTCTCATGGCGGTAGAACAGGTCTTCGAAGTTCGCGCGGCCCCGCTTGAACGCGGTGGTTTCCACGTTCGCCAGGTTGTTGGCAATGACGTCCAGCTTCCGCTCCAGCGAGGTCATGCCGGTCGCGGCGGTGTAGAGGGTTTGAACGGTCATGGGTTAGGGCTCGTTTGTTTGGGGAAAAGGGGGAGTCATGCTCAATGGCCATCACTCCATCACTCCATTATTTCATCACTACGCTGGCCGCAACACTCGATTGACCAGCCCGCCGAGCATCTCGTCTTGGGTCTTGAGCATGTTCACGTTGGCCTCGAACGCGCGGGAGGCCTCGATCAATTGGGTCATCTCGACCGTCGGCTGCACGCCGGAACCTTCGAGGTAGCCGACCGCCACACGGCGCTGATCGGTCGCCAGCGGCTCAGGCTCGGCCAAGGGGCGGAACAGGTTTTCGCCAACCGGCACCAGGTCGCCGAGTGAACCGGGGGCGACCATCGCGAGGTTCTGCACGGCCCCGGCCTGGCGGATCGCGCCCTCGGTGGTCCATTGCCAGGACGGATCGGCCGGGTTGATCGCCACGGGACTGCCCGAGTCGCTCAGCACGGCGTGGCCTTGCTGCGTGACCAGTCGGCCGTCGGCATCGAACCGGAAGTTGCCCGCCCGGGTCAGGAAGCTCTCGTCTCCCTTGGCCACGACGAAGAACCCGTCGCCTTCCACGGCAAGGTCGGTGCGGCCTTGGGTGTGTTTCAATGGGCCGGGCGAATAATCGGTCTGCGTCTGACGCACGTAGACGCCGCCGCCCTGGTCCTCGATCGCTCCGGTGCCGGGCTCGAGGAGCCCCTGTTCGATCGCCTCGGCATACCTGGCCTGCACGAGGGCCAATTGTCGCTTGAAGCCGACCGTGTCGACATTGGCCATATTATTGGCGAGGATTTCCAGCCGTTTAGCCTGGGCGTTGGCACCTTCGGCGGAAAGATAGAGTCCGTAGGGCATGGTCGGTTTCGCGTCGCAAGCGTCAGGCCCCCCTGCGCCTAGTGAGTTTGCCGCACGTCTTTAGCAATCGGCGTACCAAGATACATTTCAGCTCACCGAAACCAGATTCCGTCTACCCTAACTCGTTCCCTAGCAAGATTTTGTGGGTTGCTTTCCTGTGGTGCATGAATTTGGGCTTAGGCGGCCGAAGCGTACGGAGAGGCGAATCCTGCCGATTCGCGGCGGCAGAAACCGCGCGACCCATGGCGACTGTGTGGGGTTCGGATTGTAGGTGTTAGGCGTGCAAGAAGGGTGCGAATTCTCCCCGAAACCCCCTTGGCTCTGAATCTTCCTTAAATTCCTAGACTTCCCCAATGGTCAGTGTCGATAGAATTTGCGTATAACCCGCAGCATAACATTTTCGGGAGGGCCACATGCTCGTTCTATCCAGGCAACGCGACGAGAGCATCATGATCGGAGACGACGTGGTCTTAACCATTGTCGATATTCGTGGCGACAAAGTCCGGCTGGGTATCCAGGCGCCGGGGGAGATTCCGGTGCATCGGCAGGAGGTCTACGAGGCCATCCAGCGCGAGAACCAGCAGAAGACTCAAGAGAAAGCGGGCATCGTCGCTTCGCCAAGCGAGGCACCAACCGTCAACCATGGGTCCGCCAGGCACGAATAGAAGGGCCCATTGCGTCAGGATAGAGTGTTTCTGCCGATTGTGCGGCCATCGTGAAGAATTCCGCTTCTGGGCAGGTCCATTTTTCTTTCCCAACGCAATCAACGTGCCGAAAGGGATGATTAGGAGCATCCCTGAAGGGGCAGAAGCTGAACCCGAATCCCGCAAGCCGCACATCTTACCAAGCGGCCTGCGCAATAGCGGGACAGCGACAACGGCTTTGCGAAGCCTCAGGGCATCGCGGGTCGTGGCCCGATGGGCCCCGATCGACTAGCCCGCGGCAATGGAAGCCGCAACCCTGTAGACCGTATTTTCCCCGATTCCTGCCGGCGGTCGCGCGAGCCGCTGCCCCCGGCGACTAACCTGAAAGCTCGCCCGGAAACGTGACCTCCGCCGCATTCCGGTCAAGCTTGGACGAAATCCTTTGAAGGAGAGGTGTCTGGCATGACCCGAATCAACACCAACGTCAGTTCGCTTACCGCGCAAAAAACTTTGGCGCGAACCAACTCCCAACTGCAGCAGGCTCTTACCCGCTTGAGCACCGGTTTGCGGATCAACTCCGGCAAGGACGATCCGGCGGGCTTGATCGCGAGCGAAGCTCTGCGAAGCGACATCAGCAGCGTGCAGAAGGCCATCACCAACAGTGAGCGTGCCAACCAGATTATCGCCACCGCCGAGAGTGCCCTGGGGCAGGTGGCCGGCCTGTTGAACGACATTCGCGGCCTGGTCACCGAGGCGGCCAACACCGGCGCGCTGAGCGACGACCAGATCGCGGCCAACCAGTTGCAGGTCGACTCCTCGCTGGAAGCTCTCAACCGGATCGCCCAGACGACCAACTTCCAGGGTCGCCGGATCCTCGACGGCAGCTTCGACTTTAACATTACCGCCGGCACCGGTTACACGACGGTCAACGACCTGGAGATCCAGCAGGCCAACCTGGGCACCACGGGCTCGGTCTCGATCGACGTCGACATCACGGCCGCCGCCGCGAAGGCCGAGATCACCAACGCCTCCGGCTCCTACACGGCCGCCAGCACCGTGCTCGATTTCGGCGCGGGCTACAGCCTCCACTCCGAAAGCACTGACGCGGAGATCGACATCGCGATCGACTCGACCTCCAGCGTCACCGATGTGGAGACGACCTACGCCGACCTCGGTGGCGGTGCGGCCAGCGCCAGCTTCAACTCCGGCAACGGCATGCTGACCATCACCTTGGACAACGACGCCGCGGGTGGCCCGGCTGCCGATGGCAGTACGGTTGCTGCCGTCGCCGCGGCGATCAACGGGTTGTCTCTCACCGGTGTGGAAGCCTACGCAGTGGACGGCTCCGCCGATTTCGCCCTTTCCGGCGACAATACGGCGGCCAGCGGACGCAACACCGGTGTCGAGGATTCGACCCTCACCGTCACCGCGCGGACCGACGGGCCCGATTACAACAACGTGACCGTCGAATTCACGGCCGTTAACGGCCAGGGCGCCACACCCAGCGCCAGTTACGACTCCGATTCAAGGACCATCACGATCGAGATCGACGACGGCGCCGCCAGCGAGACCGCGCTGGCCGACATCGAATCGGCTATCGAGGGGCTCGTCGACGGCGCGAGCGCTCAGATGTTCGACGTCGACGTCAGCAGCGGCACCAACAGCGAAGGCCGCACCACCATCAATGGCGGCTCCAGCTACTCCGACGCCAGTGTCACCGGCGACACCAGCTACAGCGGCGGCGGCGTGTTGCTGGACGACCTCGTCCTGGAGGTTGCCGGGCTGAAGGGGACCGAAGTGTTCACCTTCGAGCAGGGGGCGTTGATCAGCGACCTCGTGTCCGCGATCAATCTCGTCTCCGACGCCACCGGTGTCGAGGCTTCGCAATCCGACGGCGAACTGACGCTTAACAGCGTCGAGTACGGTTCCGACGCCTTCGCTTCGGTGAAGGTGATCTCCGAAGGTTCTTCGGGCACGTTCGAGTCGGGCCTGTCGGGGACCCGGGAGATTGGCAGCGACGTCACCGCCACGGTCAACGGCTACACGGCCCTGGGCGACGGCAACAAGCTGTCGATCACCACGTCGACACTCGCGATGTCGGTGACCGTCGATGACGGGTCCGACACCAATGTCGCCTTCACGATTGACGGCGGCGGGGCGTTGTTCCAAATCGGTCCGGACGTGGTCAGCAACCAGCAGGTCCGCTTGGGGATCCAGAGCGTCAACTCGGCGAGCCTCGGCGGTGCCAGCGGCCGGCTTTATCAGCTCGGCTCCGGCCAGGACGCCGCGTTGGCCGCCGACCCCACCACGGCGGCCGCCATCATCGAGGAGGTGATCACCGAGGTCGCATCGCTTCGTGGGCGTCTCGGGGCCTTCCAACGCACCACGCTGGAAACCAACATCGCGTCGCTGACCGACACGATGGAGAACCTCACCGCGGCCGAAAGCTCGATCCGCGATGCCGACTTCGCCGCCGAAACCGCGGCCCTGACCCGGTCGCAGGTGCTGGTCCAATCGGGCATCTCGGTGCTGTCGATCGCCAACCAGAACCCGCAGAACATCCTGGCCCTGCTGCGTTAAGCGGCTCGGATCGAAGCGGTTTGACGTCCACCCACTCCGTCCCGGTTCGCCGGGGCGGAGTTTTTGTTTGCGCCGTAGCGTCCCAGCCCGTAGCCTGCCTCTGTTTGGCCAAGCCTCCCGAACCGTCACTGTCGCGCGGCGGGCTATTGCGGCGCCCTCGCCCGCACCAGCGACATGACCGCGAACGCGGTGCCGTAGGGCTTGTGGTAGTTGTACAAGGGGAAGTCCCACCAGGAACCGTCCTTCTCCTGCAACGGTAGAAGCACGGCGGCCATCCAATTGCGGTAGGGCTGGCGCCGGTGCTCGGGCAACTCTTCGATGCACAGCGCCCCGTAGTAGTGGCCGTAGTAGAAGAAATAGCCGGCCACGGCGAACCACGATTCGTGCGGCACCGGTCGCTTGCGGCCCAGGTCGAGCCAGAGATTCCGGGCGTACAGCCGATCGAGCCAGGTGGCCAACAGCTCGTCGTCCGCCCGCTTGTCGCCCCAGCGGCGCAGCGCGAGGTTGCAGACCTGCGAACGGCCCAGGCTGCCCGCCGGGCGGTTGATGCCGTACATGGGGAATTTGCGGAGTTGTTCGCTATAGCAGTAGCTTGCGTCCGGCTTGCGCTGCCGTTCGATCGACGCTTTTCCCCGCTCGACTAGCCGCTCGGGAACCTCAACGCCTACTCGCCTTGCCTCGTCCAGCGCGATCAGCACCGTGCCGGTGAGGAAACAGACCGAGGGGCCGAACGGCTTCTTCGTACCGAGTTCCATATCGTAGTAGGCCCAACCGCCACCGACACACTCGAATCGCTCGAGCATGCCGACCTGCTGTTGGATCGTTTCGAGGATTTTCTCGCGCCGCGCGGCGTCGTCCGAGTGGCGTTCGAGCATGCGCGCCAGGGCCTGGATCGCATAGGCATGGCCCCAGTTGTTGTACAAAGCCGCGGGCGTCGCGCGGCGAAGCTTTGGGACATGCTCCAGAAGCCACGGTTCGGCCCGATCCAAGGCGGTGGCAGCGCCTTCGCGCTCGCTGTCGGCCTCGATCAGGGCCGAGATGCACATGGCGGTGACCGCCGTATGGAACGCGTGATGAGCACCGGGGACCGGGGCATAGATATTCAGGCCCTTGGTGTTGTGCGGCGATCCCCACGAGCCGTCCGCGTTCTGGCTTTCGAGCAGAAAATCAATCCCACGGCCGATGGCCGCATCGATCGCCCCGGGCGCCGGCGGGTCGACCGGTTTCGGCTTTGGGGCCGCGGTGGCCGTCGATACGCCAATCAGCGTGACAAGAACCGCGAGGGTTCGAAGCATACACGACTCCGGCTTGAAATTCGTCGGTCTTCCCATCACTCCGCCTTCGGCGGCTCGAGCAGAACCTTGTCGCCTTCGGAAATTCCCTCGACGATTTCGACCTGCTTCGAGGTCTTCGGGCCGAGGACGACCGGCTGCTTCTTCGGTTTGTCCTGCTCGTCGAGCACAAAGACATAATGCTTCCGGTCATCCCATTTGTCGGCCACGACGGCTTTCGGCTCAACGGTCAGGGCGTCCTTCTTCTCGTAAGCGATCAGTTTCACCTTGCAGCTCATGCCGGGCATCAGCGGCTCCGCCTCATCGGGCAGTTCGACGGTGATGCGAGCGTCGAACTTGCCCGAAGTAAGCGGCACACCGGCCACGCGGTCGACGATCGCCGTCAGCCGCAAGTCGGGATAGCCGGCCGGCCGCGCCGTGCCCTTGACCCCGGCGCGGATCTGGTGCAACTGCTTCTCCGGCACGGTCGCTCGGATGTGCATCGGCCGCGACTGCACGACGGTCATGAAGACGTCGTCCGGCAGGAGGCTCCCGCCGGGCCGCAGGCGTTTGCATTCAGAATCGATCGAGCCGCACTTTCCGCGTTCCATTTCACCATAGTAGACGACTCCATCCCAGGGCGCCTTGATGATCATCGCTTCCCGGTCGGCTTGCAACTCTTCTAGCCGCTCGCCGGCCCGCTGGTGCTGGACCTTCATGGTCTCAAGCTCCAGCCGCTGCTTGTCCAGCTCCATGGGCAAGGCGGTTTGGACTCTGTCCCTCTGGAGTTGGCTTCGCGTCAATTGCAGTTCCATCTGCTTGTCCTGGCGCGGCAGTTCGAAATCCATCGATCGATCGTGCTGAATTTGGTACATCTCCGCGTAGAACTTGGCCCGTTCCAGATCGTTTCGGGCACGCTTCAGGACGATCTCCTCGGTCTCCTCGGTCAGGTCGTCGGAGTTGTACATCTTCTCCAACTGGCGGAGTTCCTCCTGCTCGTAGTCGAGTCGCTGCTGGGCGGCCTTGAGCGAGAAATCGATCGACCTGACATTCAACGCGCGCCCGGTCTTCGTGTAGAACTCGTAGTCTTCCTTGGCGGCTTTGGCGAGCCGCTGGCTCTCGTCGAGGTCCAGCGGCACGGTCTTTTCAAGCGTATCCAACCGCAGTTCGGCCAGCTTGATCCCCAACTCGCCGATCTCGCGCTGGGCCCGAAGGTCGGCGATCTCCTGGTCGATCTTTTCGAGGTCCAACGTCACCAAGACCTGATCCCGCTTGACCCGGGCGCCATGCTCGACGGCGGACAAGACCGACAACTGGCCCCAGCGCTTCGGCTGGATCCGCATCGGCTCGCTCTTTGCGGCCTCGAAGGTGCCTTCCAGTTCGGCCTCGATGCGGAATCGCTGGGGTTTGACGGCGACCGTCGGCGGCGATGGTTCGCCGGCATCCTCTTCTTTGGCTGTTTCTTGGGCGTTCTCTTCTTTGCCGGCTTCGTCCTCGGCGTCCTTTCCCGCCTTTTCCTCGCCAGACGCTTCGGCCGCTTCCTGGGGCTGCGTCTGTTGCGTGGGCTTCCGCGAGGCTCTGCTCGACTTTTTCTCGGCCGAAGCCTTCTTGCTTTTCTTCTTCTTTTGGGTGTCCTTGTCGCCCTTGGGGTCCTTATTCTTTTTGGACGCGTCGGCCTCGTTCGACGTCTCCTTTGCCTTCTTTGCGGGCTGCTCCGCGGCGTCCTGCGCGAGGGAGGGGGCCTCGGCGGTCGAGAACTCTTGGGCAGATCGCTCCGAAGCCGCATTCTCGGAAGCCGCCCACAACGGGCCGGCGGCAATCGCCATGCCCAAAGAGACCAACAATAGGGAGCCGAAGGTACGCGTCGGGGATTTCATACGGTTTTTCACTGCCAGGGGGTTACAAAAGACCACAAACCCAGTGGCCTGTGGCTGCTAGCACATAGGGCGACGGCATCGAGCAGCGGGCATCGAGCAGAACCACCCCATGGGGACGAAGGCCGAACACCTCCATTTTCCCATAGGTGCCATGCCGTGGCAAGATTTTTCCCTGGCAGAAAAAGGGGGTTTGGCGGCTCAACCTTCCAGGGCCGGCCGGATTACCGCCACCCACTGCTTAACCCGATCGTCGGTCAACTCCGGCTGGTTGTCCTCGTCAAGCACCAAGCCGACGAAATTGCCATCCGTCAAAGCCGTAGAACCGACAAATTCATAACCATCGGTCGACCACGGGCCGATCAATTCCCCCCCGCGCTGCTTGACCTTCGCCGCCAGCGTTCCCAAGCCGTTGACAAACTCGTCGGGAAAGCCGGCTGCGTCGCCCAGGCCGAACAGGGCCACTTTCTTGCCGGTCAGATCGATCTGGTCGAGCTTCGGCAGGAACTGGTCCCAATCCTGCTGCAACTCACCCGACTCCCAGGTCGAGGTGCCCAGGATCAGCGCATCGGCCGCTTCGAGGTCGTCGGGTTGGGCGTCGGCGATGTTGGTCATCGCTGCCAGCGAGCCTCCCAATTCCGCGTGGATCAGTTCGGCCACCCGTTCCGTGTTACCCGTCGTGCTTCCGTAGAAAAGGCGAATATCCGGCATCGCAACGTCCTCCTAAGAATCGGGCCTGACTGTCACTACTTCGAGGTGCCATCGCTGCCCACACCCCTCCCTCCGGGGGCAATCCCCGGAAGACTACTGGAATCCTATTGACCAAGCACGAAAAGGCAAGAGCCAAGGCGAGCGTTCGGATAACCAACGGCCGACCGTCACTGCCGCCCAGTCTGTCGTGCCGCTTGCGCGGCACCTGGATGGATAAATGTGCGTATCACGGAGGCTGTCCGGCAGTGGCATCCCAAAAATTCCGGCTCGACGCGCCAGCGAATGGGTTCTTGTTGCGGTCCCCATGTCTACTCGCTGACGCTTCGAGCTTGTATTGCCACGAATCACGCCTAGATTCCCGCCTGCCTCGAAAATGGAAGGCCGAAGACAACCAAGAAGGATGCGAAGAGCACGAAGGCCGCTTGAGAGGCTGCCGCGGAATACCCCGAAGGATTGGTACCCCGCACCCCAGAAGCGGGCGGCGCACCCTTGCTACGCTGATTGGGCAACCTTTGGACCCGAAGCAATCGCGAAAACGCGAAAGAGCGAAAGCGCGAAAGGAAGGGATAGGTCGTATCCAAAGAATCGACGCGGAGAAAAGGCGGTTAACCCGATCTTCGAATCTTTTCGCGTTTTCGCCCTTTCGCGTTTTCGCGATCCTCTCAGGATTGGACTCCTACGCAAGCATGTCCGCCGAGCGTACGCCGCGCGACTCTGGGCTTGGGAGCACAACCGCTTCGCGATTGGCTGCCACACACTCGCCGAAACAGTGGATGTTTTCATCATTCCAGGTGCCGCTTGCGCGGCATGACAGGCTGCGCGGCAGTGACGGGCTGTTGGAGTGCGGAAAGACAAGCCAGCGGGTCACGCCAGCCGGAGCCCCTTCGGCAGCGATTCGCCAAAGACGAGGCTCTGCTCCTCGACGTCGAGCCGGCCGCCGCTACGGACCAACTCGACGAAATGGCCCGGCGCACCTTCGCGCTCCAGCCACGCCGCCGCCTTGGCCCGGGCTTTCTCGGAGAGGTCGCGATAGCGGTCGTCGGTTCGGCGGGCGATTTGCATCACCGCCAGCAGCGTGCTGGGATCGTCGCCACCGTGTTGCAAAAGCTCGTTGAGCCACGCGGCGGCATCGTCGGCCGGCACCACGGTATTCAGCGGCCCATACATCGGCACCCTGGCAGCAATACGCCCGATGGCCCAGGCGATGGCCGGCCGGACCGGCTCCATCTTCCGCTTCGGCAGCAAATCCAGGAGCATTCGGCCGAGTTCGAGCTTCACGTCGATCGCCAACAGTTCGAGCGAGCCAAGCAGCCGCCAGACTTCGGCCGTTTCCTGGGGCGTGAACGTCACATCGCCGCCGCGTCGCTTGCCGGTGGTCAACTGCCGGTGCAGGCTGCGGACCAACCCCAGAAGCGGCTCGGCCACGGCCTGTTGCTGTCCGGAGCTGAGCCCGCCGGCGATCCGCCGCCAGAGGATCCAACCTTCGGCCCGAGTGGCCGGCCCGGGATGGGCAATCTTCCCCTGCACGGTGGTCCAGACCTGGGCAACCCGCCAATCGTCGACCGCCAAGCCATAGCCGGGCCGCAAGCAG